>Ga0153985_1000331_pt1 | contig 13096 bp, 15 predicted proteins | sample TSGA069MetaG_FD_104715 | JGI IMG/M metagenome (GOLD analysis project Ga0153985, IMG submission 104715) | Attine ant fungus gardens microbial communities from Georgia, USA - TSGA069 MetaG | ecosystem: Host-associated > Fungi > Mycelium > Unclassified | place: USA: Georgia, Alexander Wildlife...
TAGGTAAGTATGAACAAGCACTTAAAGCATATGATAAAGTAATAGAATTAAACCCTAATGCTTCCTATGCATATAGTAACAAAGGAGTTGCACTAGAAAAATTAGATAAAAATGAATTAGCACTTGAAGCTTGCAATAAGGCAATAGAGCTAACTCCTAATGATTCAGAGATATATAACAACAAAGGAGTAGTATTAGAAAAATTAGGTAAAAATAAATTAGCATTTGAAGCATACAACAAGGCAATAGAGTTAAATCCTAATGATTCAGCAGCATATAGTAATATAGGAGCTTTATTATATAAATTAGGTAAGTATGAACAAGCTCTTGAAGCATATGATAAAGCAATAGAATTAAATCCCAACAATCCTGTTATAAAAGAGAATAGACAAATTTTACTGAAGCTAGTAAAGTCAAAATAAATATAATATGGAAGTAAGGAAGATTTAAGAGAGTTAAAGACAGCTTTCTTTTATTAATAATAGGTAGTTAATTTCTCTAAGATTGTTTTACTATATTTTATTACCTTTTAAATTGCAACAATGCCTCATAAGAAAGCATTATTGCATAGAGCAGATTTGAGAGAACGATATTATTCTTAAGACTCTTTGTTTTCCTTGGCAGAGTTTGCAGCAGCTTCTAGATTTTCCACTACTTTATTCAATTCTACTTGGCTGCAAAGTCCAAGCAAAACAGGGTCACGAGGATGAATAGATTTCATATTCCAATGGCTGCGAGTTCTGATAGCGTCAATAGTGTTTTTGGTAGTACCTATTAGCTTTACTAACTGGGCATCTTGGATATCCGGATAATTACGTAACAACCAATATATCGCATCGGGTTTATCTTGACGTCTTGCAATCGGTGTATATTTAGCACTCTTCTTTTTTTGATTTTTCATCAAATCATAAGCAGGGCTATGCGAAATCTGCAGGCTGCTTTCAGGATCTTTACTGCATCGTTCAATTTCCTCTAAAGTTAACTGACCGTTTGCAATAGGATCAAGACCTTTGATAGATTGCGATACTTCGCCGTCAGCCATACCTTTTATTTCAAGCTCATGAATACCGCAAAAATCGGCAATCTGCTTAAAAGTTAATGAAGTATTTTCAATTAACCACATAGCAGTAGCTTTCGGAAGAAGCGGTAAATTTTTTTGAGCATTCATGATGTTTGTTTTTTTGCTTAATTAAAAAAGGTTATAACAAATGGTGCTATTTAAGTCAATCTTCATTTAGACACTTGACAATTTCTTCGACTACTTTCTTAGCATCACCGAATAACATAAAAGTATTATCGTGATAGAAAAGCTCATTTTCTATGCCAGCATAACCGGATGCCATAGAACGCTTAATAAATAGAACCGTGCGAGCTTTCTCGACGTCGAGCACCGGCATTCCATAAATCGGACTATCCGGATCGTTTTTAGCAGCAGGGTTAGTTACGTCGTTTGCTCCGATAACAAGAGCTATATCAGTATTAGCAAAATCTCTATTAATTTCTTCAAGTTCTAAAACTTTCTCATAATCTATATTAGCCTCAGCAAGTAATACGTTCATATGTCCGGGCATTCTACCTGCTACCGGATGCACGGCAAAACGCACGTTAATATCCGAACGCTCTAATATATCGACCATCTCTTTAATAATATGTTGCGACTGAGCTACTGCCATACCGTAACCCGGGACGATTATGACTGATGATGCATTACGCAGTAAGTTAGCCGCATCTTCAGGACAGCTTGCTTTTGCCACCTTATCGTCATCTATATTTTTACTAGCACCTACAGGAGCAGGCAAGAACGCACCGAAAATAACCTTGATTAAGGATCGATTCATTGCCTTACACATTATATAGCTAAGTATCGCACCACTACTACCGACTAATGCACCAGTAATAATCAATAAGCTGTTGCTGAGCGTAAAGCCGATACCGGCAGCAGCAAAGCCTGAATAAGAATTTAGCATTGACACTATAACCGGCATATCCGCACCACCCACCGGTATTATCAACAAAACGCCGATTAAAAAAGATAACAAGACTATTATATTGAAGATAAAGATACTTTCCGAACGGATAAATAACACTATTAGTGCTACTGATATAATTACTGTCAATAAACACACATATTGTTGTCCGCAAAACTTTAACGGGCTACTTTTCATCAAACCTTGTAGTTTTAAGAAAGCAACAACTGAACCGCTAAAAGTTAAAGCACCTATAGAAACACCTAAAGATATTTCTATCAAAGAACTAATAGGCAAGCTGCCTGCTATTCCTATGGCAAAATTTTCAGGAGAAAGTATGGCTGCGTAAGCTACGAATACAGCAGCAAGACCGACAAAAGAGTGAAACCCCGCAACTAACTGAGGCATTGCCGTCATAGAAATTTTTAGGGCAATTATTCCTCCCATTGCACCGCCGACTAGTATAGTGAGTATAATAGGTAATTTATGAGCAAAATCAGGCAAATAGAATGTAACCCCAACTGCTATCGCCATCCCTAAAATACCTATAGTACAACCTAAACGAGCCTGCTTTTGTGACGACAAAAATTTTAGTGAAAGGATAAAACAGACAGCAGAAACTAGATATAATAATTGAATAATTTGTAGGGACATAGGTGAATATGTTTTGAAAAATTATTTGTTGTGTAAGATGTCATACCGCAACTTGATTGCGGTATCTCAGGACACAACCTGTGGCACAAGACCTCGTGGTCAAGCCACAGGGTGACATCCAAAATTAAAAACTAAATCCTAAACCGATAGAAACTATCAAAGGATTAATTTTGATCTTAGAGGTGACATTTTGATTACCTACTAAGCTTGGCTTATATTCAATTTTAGGATTTAAATAAAACTGTCTTATATCAATATTTATTAAGGTATCGTCTTGGGCATAAAAATCTATACCTATTTGTCCTACCATACCGTGTCCGTTTCTAACTTTGATACCTCTGGATTGAGTTAGCATATATGAACCATGATAACCTAAACCGATATAAGGTCTTATACCGCCATAAGGAGCTACATGAAACTGTCCGGTAAAAGTTGCCGGAATCATGAAAAGAGGTTTAGTTTTAGATGGAGCAGCAGCAACACCGTAATTATATGATACATTAGCAAGTGAGGTATTTTTAATAGATAAGACATTAAAACCTAGCGAGAATTCAGTAGCAAAATAATTATTAAAATATATGGAAGTAGAGACATCACCGCCATAGCCGTTTTTTACAAGCTTACCTACACTAACAGGATTTGGAACGGTAGGAGCAGGTAAACCTTTCTGTTTAGCGTCTGAAAAAATACCGCCTAGACGTGCTTTAATCACTAAACTTCCTTCATTTTCATAATACGGGACGCTATCATAGTCCGGAGCGGAGTCTATATCGTCATACATGCTCTTCGCAAAACTATTAATACTTACACTTGATATAAATAAAATAACCCCTAGTCTCTTAGCTATTCTTGTCATAATTACAACCTATTACTTGCTTAAAATTCATTACTGCATTATAATATAAACTTTTTATATTGTCTAAAAGATAAGATTCTTTCATATAAAAAGTCAAGAGATTTAAATAAAATTATCGGAGCATATTAATGAATGATGCATTAAAAACATATTTAACCGGTATAGGCTGGTTTTTACTTAGTTTAATAAGTAGTTCTGCCAATGATGTAATGTCTAAATATTTAGGTACAAGATTACATAGTTTTGAAGTAGCTTTTTTCCGCTTCTTTTTTAGTAGCATAGTTTTATTGCCTTTTATTGTTTATTACGGTAAAAATACTTTAAAAACAAGCCGTCCTTTTATCCATATACTAAGAGGATTATTGTTATTTTTCGGCATGACTTCATGGACTTACGGGCTTAGCATCGCTCCGGTTACTACTGCAACCGTTATAAGTTTCTCTATTCCGTTATTTACCTTAATACTTGCCGTATTTTTTCTTAACGAAAACATTATTTGGCAAAGATGGGTAGTTACCGTGGTTGGTTTTATAGGTTTAGTTATTACGCTTAAACCGCATGCCGAAGATTTTAATCCTGAAATGCTATATTTTGTTTTAGCAGCTATTTCTTTTGCCATGCTTGATATTATAAATAAAAAATTTGTAATAAAAGAATCCATGATTAGCATGTTATTTTATTCAGCAATAGTGACCGCCGTAGTATCAGTACCGGCTGCTGCTAATTATTGGCTAACCCCCACTGCTTTCGAATTAGCTTTATTGTTTATTTTAGGCAGCAGCGGCAGTTTAATATTATTCTTACTACTTAAGGCTTTTTCTATGGTAGATGCTACTGCCACCGCTCCTTATAGATATTTAGAGCTGGTGATTTCAGCAATAGCGGCATATTTTATATTTAATGAGTTCCCTGATAAGAGTACATTACACGGAGCAGTAATAATAATTCCTGCAACTTTATTTATAATATATTCTGAAAAAAAGGCTATGAGCAGAAAAAATGAATCGAACTAAATTAGTATTTTCAAGCGGTATAGCTAATACATTTGAATGGTATGATTATGTATTATTTGGCTACTTTGCACCGATAATCGGGGCTAAATTTTTCCCGAATGATGACGCTAATACTTCTTTATTGCAGGCTTTTTTAGTATTTGCTATAGGTTATTTAGCACGTCCGCTAGGGGGTATATTTTTCGGTGTGATCGGTGATAAATTCGGCAGAAAAGCAGCTTTAACCGGTGCATTATTTTGTATGTCTGCACCGACTGTGCTAATTGGGATATTACCGACATATCATACTATCGGCATAACCGCTACCATATTAATGATAGTTGTAAGAATCCTACAAGGTTTATCGATGGGCGGAGCTTTAACCGGTTCAATTTCGTTTGTAATTGAGCATACCTCTCCTAAAAATCGAGGTTTTACTGGTAGTATTTCAATGTCTAGTATTTGCTCCGGTTTGTTGCTTGGTTCTTTCGTTTCCTATATTGTCAAAAATATTCTAACTGCTGAGCAGTTTGACAGTTTTGGCTGGCGGATACCTTTTTTACTTGGCTTTTTCATTCTATTTGCAGCTTTCTATATTAAAAACCATACTCAAGAAACACCAAATTTTAAAAACTTAAAAGCACTGAAGAAAATACAACATTCACCGTTAAAAAAAGTTGTTGCCGAACATTGGTTTGATATATTAATCTCGATTCTTATTAATGCTCCGGGTTCGATAATATTCTATCTACATGCCATTTACTTAGTATCATTTCTTAAGATTAGCCGTAATTTTACTGAAAATGAGGTGAATAGCCTTGCTAGCGTATGTTATGTTATTATGATAGCCGTAACTTTATTAAGCGGTTATTTATCGGATATTATCGGTCGCAGGAAAATCTTTGTGATTAATCTTGTAATAATTACTATTACAACGCCGTTCTTGCTTAACAATTTTGAAGCCGGTAACTTTACAAGTGTAATTATCTCGCAATTCATACTTGCAGTGCTTGCCGCTAGCTATATCGGTCCTGAACCGGCTTTACAAGCGGAATTTTATCCTACCGATATACGTAACACTGCTCTCTCACTTTCATATAATACCGCTACAACTATTTTCGGCGGCACTACTCCCCTCGTTTTTGAGTATCTAGTACAAAAAACAGGTCATGTAACTTCAGCAGTTTATTATATCATCTTAAGCTGTATTTTAGCACTAATAGCCTTATCTTTTTACAAAAACCGTACATAAAAAACTTTTTAGATATTATTAATCTTTTATCAAAAAATTCTTTACAAAAATTAACTTTTATAATATGTTTTTATTTTAATTGTTAAAAGGGTGATCATGAAAGGTAGCGAACTAAAAATTTTGTGCCTAAACGGTTACAAAATTGATCCAAACAAATACATAGATGCCATAAAAGCAGCTCATAAATATATTAAATCAATTGATTATAATGAATATTCCAAACAAATGCCAAGTTTATGTAATGCTTCAAATAATGAATTGATGAGTAAAAAAGAAGTAAAAGATTTTTGTCAAAATTTACAAGAAAATTTAGCAAGACAAAATTTGAATATTACGGATAATACTTTTTTTGATCTATTATTTCATGGAAATATAGAAGATGGTAAGCATATTATTGAAATTACCGAAAGGGCAAGCTGTTACACTGAAGACTTAATATGTAGTCTAAATGAAACATTCGGTGTTAAAAAATTTAGCGTGATGTCTTGTCACGGTGGGGAGGCAAGCAGTGACTTAATTGAAAGCTTAAGAGATATTGACGGCAACAAATTTCCTGAAGGGATAAGTGTAAGTACATATGTAGAGCCACAGCAATCGGCTTGGATTTATTTAGGTGAAGATACTATGTTACATTCTCTCCGCAATATAACAAAGTATTTTGAAAATAATCCGGCAGCCGAATTACCTGCTATCGTGAGATTTGCTCAAGATTTACTTCATGATCACGAAATGTCGGCTTATTCAGAAATAACAAAAGATGGGTATATCCAATATAAATCTTCACCTTTATTTACTGTACAAAATATTGAAAAATGGGTAAATGAATTTAAAGAAAATCCTGATAATTTTAGTTTTAAATCAGTTATTGAAAATTATTTGACTGAAGAAAAAGAAAAACTAATTGAGGCTTTTAAAATCGGGCATCCGGAAAGTAATATTGATACGTTCAATGCTCTTAAAGCTTTAAAGGATACTACATTAACTCATAATGAGTATCAACATTTTGTGTTAGGTAGATTGGTTTATAGAGCTTCGGTCACTGAGGAGCAAGAAACCCTAGAATATAAGGAGCTTTTCAAAGACTTTCTGAATTTATTGGGCAGTCAAGGGATAGATTTTGAAGCTGATCTAAATAATGATCCTACGGATGGAATAACCCCTGCAAAATTATTTTTTAATTCTATTTCTATATGGGAAGAAAAATTTTGGTTCAGTGATATTTTACAAAGTTACCTTGATAATAAGAAAGAAAATGATGCTTGTATATGCGGTGTAACCTCTGACTATAATGAAATAATCTGATAAATTCTAAAATTTTTCTTGATTTAATAATAAATATGTGGCAAAAAGAGTTTGAAATAAAGTTAGACTTCTTTTTAAGCTACTATAGCTCAGGGGTAGAGCACTTCATTGGTAATGAAGAGGTCGGGGGTTCAATTCCCCCTAGTAGCACCACAAGATCAATCCTTATTATAATAGACATCTTTCTAAAGTCGCTTATGGTGGGAACACTATATCTCGATCCGGAACGTACATAGATGTACGGGAGGAGTTGAGTTTAGGTTCGACGTATAAATTTAGAGTTTCAAAAGTTGTCTATTATAACTAAATTGCAATAGTTTTTATCGTAATTGCATGAAGTTTAGTATTTAATACTCCGGATAAAGCATTTTTCACTAGTTTATGTTGATTGATTAGAGTAAGTCCTCTAAACTGTATATCTAATAATTCTAATGCATAATGATCTTGATCGCCTACTAAATCAGTAATTTTGATTATGCCGTTTGGAAAAGATTCTTTTAGTATTTTTTCTAGCTCTTCTGCAGATATTGCCATTATTTTATTAATTCCTATATATACCGCAGATACTTCAAAAGTTGGTAAGTCAAATAAGCGGTGAGGCAGCTAGACGTAGATAAACTACGTGAGCAAAGACGAATCCCGAAATTTGGCTTGCCAAATCTTGAAGTGTTAATGGGTATACAATATGTTGCTAATTATATTTTAGTACAGAATTCTAAACATTCATTGATAATAATAATACTTAAGCATATAATTAATACTAAAATAATATATAATAATTATGAAAAAAGAAAGCGAAGAACTAAAATTATTTATTTTAGAATGTTTAAACGAAAAAAAAGCAGAAGACATTGAAGTAATTGACTTAACAAATAAAAACAAAATAGCAGATTACGTTATATTTGCTAGCGGGCGATCAACTAAAAATGTCGGTGCAATTGCTGAATATGTAGCATTAGAGCTAAAGAATAAAGCTGGTGTAAGTACTAATATAGAAGGGCTTACGAAGTCGGAATGGGTACTAATAGATGCGGGTAGTATTTTAGTTAATATTTTTTACCCTGAAACAAGAACCCATTTTAAACTTGAAGAACTTTGGAAGAAATAAATATTTTGTTAAATGAACGATCACGTCCTAATTAGTGTTATAATTTTACTCGGTACTGCAGTTTTTATCGTGGCTATACTGAAACGTTTTAAGTTAAGCCCGGTACTTGGCTATCTTATAGCCGGAGCTGCAATCGGTGACCACGGTTTAAAAATCGTAACATATAATCAAACTAAATTACTCGGTGAACTTGGTGTAGTATTCCTATTGTTTGCAATAGGACTTGAGCTATCTTTTGAGCGATTGAAAGCTATGAGGCGGTATGTTTTCGGGCTCGGTAGTTTACAAGTTCTGACAACTGCTATAGTAATAGCCGGTGCAATGGTACTTATTGACGGTAATAGTAGTGCTGCAATTATTACTGGCGGGGGACTTGCACTTTCGTCTACGGCACTTGTTATGCAAGTTATTGAAGAAAACCGTATCCAATCAACACAAATCGGCAGAATTTCTTTGGCAATTTTATTGCTTCAAGATTTAGCCGTAGTACCGTTACTTGTAATAGTGCCTTTACTTAGCGGTAACAGTAAAGCTTCACTTGCAACTGCACTTGGGATTGCATTTTTAAAAGCAATTACGGCTTTACTTACTATCTTCGTTGCGGGTCGCGTTCTACTCCGTCCTTTATTCTCGTTTATTTCTTCTGAAAGTAATAGCACCAACGAACTACCTATTTCAATGACCCTACTAATAGTACTTTCTGCTGCGTGGGCTACTGAAACATTTGGATTATCTCTAGCACTTGGAGCATTTGTTGCCGGAGTATTAGTTGCTGAAACTGAATTTAGATTGCAAGCGGAAGAAAGTATTTATCCTTTCAAAAGCTTATTTTTAGGGCTGTTTTTCATGACGGTCGGCATGAATATTGACGCCCTTGAAATGTATGAGAAAATATCTCACATCCTTACTTTATCGGTTGCTTTAATTGGGATAAAAACTTTAATTATTACCGCTTTTTGTATTTTATTTGGATTTAATAAAGGCGTAGCTTTTTATTCGGGTCTGCTACTATCACAAGGCGGGGAATTTGCTTTTATATTATTTAGTTTAGGCAAAGAAAGTGGTGTTTTAGAAGAAAGTAATGCTAATATATTGTTGCTCGTTGTTACCTTTACCATGGCACTTACACCATTACTTGCAGCATTAGGACGAAAAATTGCCGAGAAAATTGATAAAGGTCTTGGTAAAACTCCAACACAAGTTATTGAGCTTGGAGCAAGGGATTTAACTAATCATATTATTATTGCCGGACTCGGTAATATCGGCAAAATGGTGGCAAGAGTTTTAGAAGCAGAAGGGGCAAGTTATGTAATATTAGATTTAGACGATGATAGAGTTAAGGAGGGATTAGCAGACGGTTTTCCTGTATTTAAAGGTGATGTAACGCAAGAAAGTACTTTAAAAGCACTCGGCACGGAAAGAGCACTTGCGATAATACTTACTATGGGTAATCAAGTAACTATAAAGAAATCTCTTAAAACAATTTCTGCTAATTATTCAGATATGCAAATTGTTGCTAAATTGAAGAATCTCAAAAATTCTAGAGAGTTTTATGATTTAGGAGCAACAACAATCATCCCTGAAAGTTATGAAACAGGTCTGCAGATCGGTGGAAGCGTCTTGAAGCTAATAGGTATCAGTGAGCAGGAAATCAATAGAATCAAAGTTCAGTTTAGGCTCGGTAATTATATAGTAGCAAAGAAAGAAGATAGTTTATCAGAAGTAGAAGATAATGATTAGATATCTTATCATTTTAATTACAATAATATTATCACCGATAGTTAATGGTGATAATAAGAAATTACCAGTTCCAAGATTCGTAACAATAAAATCTAATGAAGTAAATACAAGAAGCGGTCCTACAACTAAATCTGCTATTGAGTGGATTTTTGTCAAAAAAGGCGAACCGGTAGAAATAACCGCCGAATATGAGCAATGGCGACAGGTGCGTGATATTAATGGTGAGGGGGGCTGGATACATTCAAGCGTCTTATCGGGGAAAAGATCGGTAATTATCATCGGTAATAAAGAAATAGAACTTACTAAAAATCCAACCCCTCAAAGCAAAGTTATTGCAAGACTAATGCCTAAAGTTCGCTGTAGCTTAAAGAAATGTAAAGAACAATTCTGCCAAATTGTTTGCAGTGATTATACCGGTTGGGTTTCCAAAAGAAATCTTTGGGGCGTGTACGATGATAAGGATAAATACTAAAATGAGAACTGTAACCTGAACGTTCTTTAAAGATCATGGGATGTTATTACGTTATATGGATACCAATTTGTGCATCTGCATTTCTTGCTGCTTCTTCTCGTAATCTTTTCTCTTCAGCTTGAATTGCATTAGGCACTAAGCCTTTAAGCTATAGGCTGTGTAAGCTCTTGCGGTGTTTGAGCTTGAGCGACCCCGTAAATTGCTCAACTGAGTCTAGCAAGAATTATACATAGGCATAAAGCCAAAATTTGAAATACCATAATGATAAGTGTAGAAATCATAAAAAATTACGACAAATGGCGTGAGCATAAGCAAGTAAATAACATTTTAGTTAAAAAAATTGCTAAAAATATTTTATCAAGATTTACAAGTTTTAAGAAAATAAAACAATTCGAATTATCGATTTTACTCACAAATAGTGAAGAAATATTGACCTTAAATAAACAATTTCGTAATATAGAAAAAGCAACTAACGTTCTTTCTTTTCCGACTATAGAATTAAATTGGCAAGATTTACATTCTAATAACATTACTTCTAGGCTTGAATTCTTAAATAATTCTACTTATATGCATTTAGGTGATATAGCATTTTGTTACGATGTAATATATAATGAATCATATGAACAAAACAAAACTTTTGAGGATCATTTTATTCATCTTTTAATACATAGTATTTTACATTTAATCGGATTTGATCACGAAAATGATACGGAAGCAAGCATTATGGAAAATCTTGAAATCGAAATATTAGCACATTTCGGTATCTCTTCCCCTTATTAACCAAATAAAAAAATTTATGTCAAAATCTTCAAAAAAAGAAGATTCTAGTAAAAAAAACCAAGATAACAAACCTATTTTTTACTTACGAAAATTATTCTCACCGATAAAATTTTTATTTTCAAATAAACTTAAAAAAACAAAAATTCCTGATGATTTTTTTGGTATTATAAAACGTTTAAAAATTAATAACCAAAAAATGACTGTTGATGAGCGTAATATTTTAGCTAATTTGCTAAAATTAGAAGGAAAAACTATTGAAGATATAATGGTGCCGCGTTCCGATATTTCTGCAATAAAACTTACAACAAATATAGAAGAATTACACGAGTCTATTAAAATAAAAGTACCACATACGAGAACTCCTGTATATGATGGCACTTTAGATAATATAGTCGGGTTTATTCACATCAAAGATTTATTTAAAGCTTTAGCTATAAAACAAAATTTTCGTCTAAAAAAGCTTATACGCAAGCATATAATCGCCGCTCCTTCTATGAAGCTATTAGATTTATTGGCAAAAATGCGTAGAGAAAAAACTCACATCGCTATAGTTATTGATGAATATGGCGGGACTGATGGCTTGGTTACTATTGAGGATGTTATAGAGGCATTAGTCGGACGAATCGACGACGAACATGATCAAAAATCAGAAAACGACAATTTCAAAATTGTTAACAATTCAACGATCATTTCAAACGCACGTATTGAAGTAGAGGTACTTGAGGAAATAATAGGGGAAAAGCTAAAAGACGATGATGATGAATTTGATACTATCGGTGGTTTAGTGCTTACAAAAATGGGTAACGTTCCGGCAATGGGTACTAAAATAAAAATTTCAGAAAATGTTGAAATTGAAGTAACAGATGCAAATCCTCGCTGTCTAAAGCAAGTCAAAATTAGACTTAAGAATAACTTAGATCATATTAATAGGAATAGTTTAAACCATGTTAAATAGTCTTAAGTATTCATTACAAAATTATAACAGCATATATCCCGAGGAAATCGAATCTAAAGAGAAAATGCTAGAGTTTTTAGATGAGCATTTAAACCTGTTTAAAAGGGCATTGCAAACGCAGCATCATTCAAGAAGCTTCAGACAAGATGAATTTGAAGATGAGCCTGCGGAACATACAAAAGTACGTGAGCAAAGGCAAATATCAAAAAATTCGCTTGTATCAAGCTTCTTGAATGATGCTGCGGGGCATTTTACTGCTTCGGCTTTCTTACTTAGTACCGACAAAACTAAATTTCTGTTAACACATCATAAGAAACTTAATAAATGGCTACAACTTGGTGGACATTGCGAAAGTAATAATATATTAGAGGAAGCAATTAGGGAGGTAAAAGAAGAATCAGGATTTCACAAGATTGAAGTTATAAGCGATAAAATTTTTGATATAGATGTTCACTATATCCCTCATACCGTCAAAGAATCCGCTCACTACCATTATGACATACGATTTTTACTAAAAACCACAGATAGTGACAATTTCATAAAAAATAATGAATCACACGAACTAAAATGGTTCAGCTTTTCCGATTATCCACAGCTAGGCATAGAATTAGAACACTCCGTTGCTCGAATGATAGAGAAGTTTAAAGCTGGCACAAATTTATAATGGTACATTTATATTAAAAGATGATATAATGACAACTATATCTATAGAAAAAATAATTAATATGTCCAAAGTTAATCCTAGGGTAGATTTAGCATTTAAGAAAATCTTCGGAGTGGAAGGAAATGAAGATTTATTGATATCACTTATTAATTCGATAGTAAGCGAAGAAGATCAAATTGTAGAAGCAACACTGCCTTAATCCGTATAATCCGAAGAATTTTTTAAAGGATAAGCTTTCTATTCTAGATATAAAAGCCAAAAGCGAAAGCGGTAAAATGTTTAATATTGAAATACAGGTAACCGATGAAGCTGACTATGATAAACGAGCTTTGTATTATTGGGCAAAAATGTATA
>Ga0153985_1000337_pt1 | contig 12932 bp, 7 predicted proteins | sample TSGA069MetaG_FD_104715 | JGI IMG/M metagenome (GOLD analysis project Ga0153985, IMG submission 104715) | Attine ant fungus gardens microbial communities from Georgia, USA - TSGA069 MetaG | ecosystem: Host-associated > Fungi > Mycelium > Unclassified | place: USA: Georgia, Alexander Wildlife...
AAGAAGTAGAAGACTATAATTATATGTTTTGCCTTCCCTCATCAAATCTATTAATAAACGAATTAGCTCAAACAGGTATCACTTCTGCATCTACAGCTAGTATAATTTCTAACGTTACAGAAGCTAACTGGAATTTTATTTTAAGTAGTGAAATTTAGTATATTTTAGTATAATTAGTTAGTATAAAGATTTGCTTTTTGAAATAAAATTTAGAAACTAAAGTCTTAACGCAAAGTCTTGAACTTTACTTATTCATTTTCCATAATATAGATTATAGAACTTTTATCCGCACTGTTAAAAAGATGAGTTTATTTAAATTTCTCTTGATATTGCAGAGCTACCTCTTTAACATAAAAAGCCATAGATAGTTTGATGATTTTTTGAACATGAGTATATTCTTTTACTTTTTGAAGAGGCTCTTATTCCAACCTCTTGGTCTTGTAATAAAAATTGTCTCTTTCTTTTTCTTTACCAGCTATCCTTTCACCCTTCAATAACCCTCCTTCGCTAGTAATACAAAGCATTATTGATATTATCGGATAAAAAACTATTGCCTATTTGTGTTCTATAATTTATATTGATAACAAATCGTATCACGTCAAGCCTAGCTATACCGGTTTTAACTAATTAAGACTATTATGTAAGGGGATTATGCCTAATTTCAGTATGTTCAAAAGCATATTACCTGATCATCATGATCAATTTGCTGAAATTTTTGATCAAATTAATGATTTATTGGAAGATCATAATTATAATGCTGCAGCTGTAAGGCTTGCAGAGCTTCACTATGCAGATTTAGCTGATTTTTTGGATAATTTAAGTCCCAAAATTTATAAAATAATTATTCCTCTTTTGCAGGATAAGATTAAATCTGAAACTTTGGTATCGTTAAACGCTTACAGTAAACCTTTAATAATAGAAACTCTAGGAATAAAAAAATCGGCTGAATTAATTGACAAGCTTGATATAGAAGATGCTATTGAGGTTGTAATAGATTTAGATGACGATGTTAAAGATTTAATTCTAAGCAATCTTTCTAAAGAAAAAAGCCATCAAATTAATATAGGCTGCACTTATCCGGAAAATACTGTAGGTAGAGTAATTGAGCGAGATTTTGTTAATCTTCGGGAAAAATGGACAGTAGAAGAGTCATTAAGGTTCATAAAAAATGTTAAGAACGACTTTTATGCTGCTATCGTCACTGATGACAAACTACGCCCCATCGGTATTATTTCCCTTAGTACTTTAATCAAAAACGAACATGATAAGCCGATAAAAGATTTAATGAGTAAAGATTTTAGATTAGCCGATGCTTTTACGGAGCTAGGCGAGCTTAGCTTTATTTTTAGACAATATGCTTTAACAATAGTACCGGTGGTAAATAAGAGTGGTAAGTTAGTCGGTAGTGTGTCAATCGATAATATAATCTATATTATTGAAGAACAAGCTGAAAAAAATATATTATCATTAAGCGGTGTACATACGAAAGATACTTTCTTTAACTTCTTTTATACCGTTAAACACCGATTTCCTTGGCTGTTTGTTAATCTGATTACTGCTTGCATGACCTCGCTTATCATCAACCATTTTAATGATACTATTGCAAAGCTTGTAACACTTGCCGCTACTATGCCGATTGTTGCTTCTATGGGAGGAAATGCAGGTACACAAGTTATGACTGTAACGGTTAGAGCTCTTGCCAACAAGGATATTCATTATAGTAACGTGGGTAAAATAATATTGAAAGAAATAGCGGTATCTGGTTTTAACGGCTTTGTGTTGGCAATCATTGGAGCGGGACTTAGCTTTGTGATGCTGCTTGATTTAAACCTTAGCGTAATTTTTGCTATTGCCGTAATTTTAAACTTTCTAGTAGCAGGATTATTCGGCTCAGCTATCCCTATATTACTGCATTATTTCGATATTGATCCTGCTGCCGGCTCAGGCGTATTCCTAACTACCATAACCGATGCTTTAGGTTTCCTCACCTTTTTAAGTCTCGCTCGTATCTTTTTAGTGTAATAATCTAAATTTATTCATCTTCATGCTCTTTAGCAAAATCAATTAAGCTTTCTACAATCTCGTTTAAATCTTCAGGATTAAAATTGATCTTCATTTCATTTCTAACAACATCATAAAAGTAATGATCAATTAAACTTTTCATCTTATTTAAAACTTTGGAATTTGTTGTCCAGTGAACAATTATTTCCCCTTTAATGATTTTATAGGCATCAAGTGCAATTTTAATAGCAATTTTGTTCTGATTTTGATCTATCCGACCCTGTAAAAAGCTAAGGGATTTTCTATAAAAAGCAAATTTTGTTTTGTTATTTCCTAATTCACTCGGTATATTATTTTTAAGTTCGGTTCTTATTTCTTTGAGCTTATTTAAAAAATTAATATCTGATAAACGTTTACTATAATGTTGTGCTAGCGTATTATGTATAAGCTCAGAAAATTTTTGAAAAAATGCAGGATCGATACGGATATAATCATTAAGAATATCTTGTATTTCAGCATTAATTTGGTTAGCTTCCTCTAAAATTGTTTTGTCTGTTCTCTCAATAATGTTTTTGAATATTTCATCGCTAAAAATATTAACCGGTTCAGTTTTAGTAATATCATTGACTACAACATGTTCATCAAGTAATTTTGTGATTTGATCGGTATATATCTTTTTATTCGGTTTTTCATTATAACGCTTCTCAACCATCTCTTTAAGTTTACTAAATTCTTTTAATCCATTTTTTAGTTCGGTTAGTTGTTCGTTTGAAAAAACTTGAGATAATTTATTAGAGTTAGAAGCTATTGACATCAGATTTTTAAATTTATCCAACAAGGAATAAAAATTATTTCTTATAACCTTATTAGTTAAATATTGCTCAAGCTGTTCAAAATCTGAATTATTAGGTACATTTATAAAAATATCTTTAATTTTTTGCAATAACGGGAATAGTTCTTCTATTTTATCATCTACAAAAAATATAGTATCTTCTAAATCTTCTTTATTGAAATTTTTTAGTTTATCACTTTCATAAAGTTGGCGTGCATGTTTTAATTCGACGTCCAATCCTTCATAGTCAATTATATAACCATATTCTTTAGCTTTATCTTTTTCATTAAATAGACGATTTGCCCGAGCAATTGCTTGTAAAAGATTATGCTCCTTTAAATTTTTACATATGTAAACGACCGCAACACGGGGGGCATCAAAGCCGGTTAGCAATTTTGAGACTACAATTAAAATTTCAGGATCATCGGCACTTTTAAATTTTCTAATAATGTTACTATTAAATTCCTTTTCATATTTTGTTTGTAAACCTGCTAAAAACTCATTTATTTCATTTTTACTTTCTAGAGTCTCATAACCTTCTCGATCGTCGAAAGAAGATATAACAACTTCGGAACGTACTTGATCTATCTCATCTAAAATCTTTTTAAAACGAATAGCAATAGATCTAGAAGGCGCTATTAGCATACCTTTAAGACCCGTATTTTTAAACGTTTTCACATAATGCGTTGAAATATCGAATGCTTTAGCATAAATAGCTTCTTTTGTGTTAGAAAGCATATTTGAACGGCTAAATTTCTTTTTTAAAGCTGTTATTTTTTCTTTATCTAATCCGTTAGTGATCGTGTCAAAATATTTATCAAGTAATGATATGTTTTCAATATATTGTTGAATAATACGCCCTTCATAAAATAACGGTATGATCATGTTATCTTTTAAAGCATTTTGTGTTGTATATTCATGAATTAAGTCACCAAATTTTTTAAAAGTATTTTTTTGTTCATTTAAAAGAGGCGTACCGGTAAATGCTATATGACAAGCTTTAGGTAAAATGACTCGCATTTTATCAGCTAAATCACCATATTGCGTACGATGGCCTTCATCAATAAAAGTAAATATATTATCGTTTAGATCTTGACAATTATTGTCAAAAGCTATTTTGAATTTATTAATTACCGTGGTTATAATTGATACATCTTCATTAATTAATTTAATTAGTTCTGCTGATGAAGATGCAAGCTTAGGTTCAAGTCCGCAAGCTTTGAAAGTATTTTCAATTTGTCCGTCAAGTTCAATTCTGTCGGTTATAATTACAATACGAGGGTTTTTAAGATTAGCGGATTGCAGTAAAAATTTGGCAATCATCACCATCGTTAGAGATTTGCCTGTACCTTGTGTATGCCATATTACCCCACCTTTTCTAATTTCAGTCTCATCACGCTGTTTTATTCTTTCTATAGTTGCATATGTGGCAAAAAACTGATGATGACGAGCTATTTTTCTTACCGAATTGTCGAAAACGCAAAAATTTTTGACCAAATCAAGTAATCTTTTAGGACGACATAACGCATAAAGTATTTTATCTTGCTCAGTGGGTTCTATAGTACCGTCTGATTCTTGTGTATCAAAATAATGTCTACAATTAGCAAAAGCACCGGTATAAAGATTATTTTTTTCTTTTTCAAGTAGAGGAATATTAATTAAATTGTTTATAATATTGATATTTTGCTTTTCTTCTTCTTTCCAAACACTCCAATGATCTTTTGAGCTGCCAACTGTAGCATATTTTGCTTCATTCTTATTTATAGCAATTAATAATTGAGTGTAATAAAAAAAATGCGGTATTTCATTTGATCTTTGATTGCGTATATGTTGAGATATAGCTTGATCTAATGACTCTAGAGGTGATTTACATTCAATTACTACAAAAGGAATACCATTAACGAATAATACAATATCACATTTACGGGTCTTACCTGTTATAGAATCTAAAATCATTTCAAAAGTAACTTGGTAGGAATTATTTTCAGGCTTTTGCCAATCAATATATTTTAAGCTATAGTCTCTAAAATCTTTTTCAATAGTTGTACCAAAAATCAATAAATCATATATCTTTTGGTTAGTTTTTATTAAGCCGCTGGCTTCAATATTTGTAAGCTGACGTACAGCCTCTTTTGCATCATTTAAATCAAAACAATTTCTTGTATTTTTGTTAAGTTTTAAAATTTCCTTAGCTAGTATATTTTTTAGTAATATGTTGTAAGAATTACCACGCTCTTTCTTAAGATCTTCTTGATTAAGAAGTGTGTAGCCTAAAGATATTAATGTTTTTACGGCTGGTATATGAGAAAAATTTTTTTCATTAATATTTGAAGACATAATTTTAATTATTTATAAATTTCTTCGTAATTTCTAAGTAAGTTAGCTTTGAGTACAATTTACCTATTAAATTTGCTATCAAATTTTTATCCGTCTAGTTTTACACGCCACTCACCGGTAAGTAATTTTTGTATCAAGCCTTGCTTTTGTTTTTTTATAAGCTCAAGCTCTTTTTTGTATATTTCTAACTCATCACATAAGCTATTAAGATAGTTTGCAATTTGGTTTTGTTTCTCGATAGGTGGTATATATACGATATAATGATCTATGGTATTTTGCTGAAGATGAGGTAAACCGGAACCGGCTTTTAATCTCATAATTTTAGGTTCATTTTGCTTGAGTTGAAAAAATAAAAAATATTTGTTTAAATCAGTGGCTAAGTTAACAACTGAATAACAATTACCGCTTAACCAAAATTTTTCTTTGCATAAATTTACAAAACCGCATGATCCACCTTCACTAATAGTAATAGTATTTGCTTCCATATTCCATTGATCAGTAAAGCCTGAAGGAGTTATACCGCCGTTCCATACAGGATAAATACCCCCTTTCATATCTAGGCGATTTAATTGCTTCCCTTTACGAATAATAGCTATACTAGAAAGTGTAACAGCTTGCCACTTCTCTTCTTTTGCTTGACTATTAAAAATATTTTGAGCAATTATATTATAATTTTGTTCTTTAAGGTCACATAATTTTGTCAATATTTCTATGTTTCTATCCCATACACGTAGAATATCAGCTATTTTTTGTTGTTCAGGAAAAGACAAAAGAAAAATTTTATAGTTTTTTATAAAAGATTGTGGGATACGTTTATGACCTGCTGATCCAGTCATTTGCTTCTTGCCATTTAACCTAAAATGCTTACTGTGAGATATCTGAAATAAAATGTAGGGTATAATTTTGCCATTAGAACGAAGTACATAAAATTCAGTACTACCAAAACCTAAATTATTAATGAGACCGACAGCTAATACTCCTTTACCGTTTTCAAAACATGGAGTAATTTTCGCTACTAATACATCATTTTCACAAAATCCGGTGTAACCTTTTGAAACTTCTGAATATTTACGTCGATGATTATTTATAATGATACCATCTTTCGAAATATCTGCCATAGCTAAAAACGATACTTCAGTGTTAGGTGACAATTTATAAATTTTAGGTGATATCTCTATAATATCACCTAATTTTACTAAACTCATATCTCAACTCCAAGCTCTTTTAAATGAACATCCATCTGAGATCGTATATCTACTAGATCTTTTTCAAGTTGTTGAATTTCTTTTTGCAGCTCTGCAATGTCAATTTCTTCTTCTTCCTCGTAAGTATCAACATAACGTGGAATATTTAAATTATATTTGTTTTTACGAATCTCATCAATACTCGCTAGATGAGAATATTTTTCAATGACTTTTCTATTTTTATAAGTATCAACGATTTTATCAATATGCTCGATTTCTAAATAATTCTGTCCTTTGCCGGCTTTAAAAAAGCTGCTAGCATCAATAAACAATACATCCTTTCGTTGATTATTTTTTCCTCCTAGTTCTCTTGAACGATCAAATATTAAGATAGCAGCTGGAATACTAGTTGAACTAAAAAGATTAGCAGGTAATCCTATTACGGCATCTAATAGATTATCATCGATTAAACTTTGACGAATTAATCCTTCGATTTTTCCGCGAAATAATACGCCGTGCGGTACTACTACGGCAGCACGTCCGGTATCTTTCTTAGTAACTTCAATCATATGCGAAATAAACGCATAATCTCCTACACCTCTAGGAGGAATACCACGCCAAAAACGTTTGTATTCATCACTAGCTGCATTCTCATGTCCCCATTTTTCTAAACTAAAAGGCGGATTAGCAACAACTATATCAAACTCCATAAGCTTGTCTTTTTCAAGTATTGCCGGATGATTTAATGTATCACCCCAATAAATATGTGCTCCGCCTTCCGAATGCAAAAACATATTCATCTGTGCTAATGCCCAGGTCGTATTAGTCATTTCTTGACCGTAAAGTACATAATTATGATCTTCTACCTCTCTAGCTGCCTTAATCAAAAGTGAACCGGAGCCACAAGCCGGATCACAAATTTTGTCGCCGGACTTTGGAGCAGCAAGCTTTGCAAGCAAAGTTGAGACGGCAGCAGGAGTATAAAACTCACCGGCTTTTTTACCTGCATCGGAAGCAAACCGTGATATTAGATAAATGTAACATTCACCTATGATATCCTCACTGACTCTATTAGGGCTTAAATTTAATTCAGGCTTATTAAAAACTTCCAATAACATTTTTAAACGACGGTTTCGTTCTGCCGGTTTGCCTAAATTAGATTCTGAATTAAAATTAACCCGAAATACCCCTTTTAATTTGGCTAAATTCCTCTTTTCTATCTGCTCTAAGGCATCATTTATAAGTTCACCGATATTGTAGGCTTCTTTTTGTGCAAGAATATCATAAAAATTTGCTCCTTCCGGTATTTTAAATTCTTCTCGTTCTAATTGTTGATAAGTTCTTGAGGGTTCATCTTTATATTTTTCTTCATATTCCTTTTTATGAGCTTTCCAAACATCTGAAATATATTTGAAGAATAGCATTACTAATATGTAATCTTTATAATTTCCTGCATCTACCACACCGCGAAAAATATCGCAAGCAGCCCATGCAGCACTATTTATTTGATTTTGTTTTAGTTGATCAGTCATAACTTTATTTTATTTATTTTTCTGTGATATATTATAGAGGTTAAAAATTGAAAAGCAAATAATAGAGTTTTAATAAAAATAGATAGTAAACACTATTTTTTCAACCATTATATTTATTTATAATTTAAAAAGTTGAATATAATTGTAAGTGAATCAGTTTGGAAAAGAGTTTACAGGAAGCGGAGCATATATTAAGTTTTCAAGTTTTAAATTAAACTCTTCTTTCTTACATGTATGCTCTAGCTCAGCTTGAGTTTTACCGGGAGTATTTTAGTTATGAAAAGTAACCATACCGATTGTTATGGATGTAAGCCACCGCTACGTCCAACATTCTTTTTAGTATTCCTATCACTTAAATTTTTAACGTGTGACCGCTTACTGTTACTAAGTGTAATTTTAGACTCTTGAGTTTTAGATTCTCCGGATGTTTCTATATTAGAACGTATTTTTGAGGTGTGTTCTTTACTTTGTGATTGTGCAGGCTCCGGGTTTTTTGGTTGTTCTTTTGCTTTATTTTGCGATGATTGGGTATATTTGGTAAACTCGGCACTATCTACTTTTAAACTACTTACGACATTATCGACATTTTGTTGAGCGTAATAGCCTTTTTCCTTAAAAAGCCCTTTAACTTTTTGCAATAATGTTGTTTTGGAAGCTTTTTGTATATTCTCGGCAATAGTTTCCCCTGCGTCCGCTAAATATTTAGGGTCTAGTTCCGTTAAAGCTTTTTTAGCACCGTTAGCAATTGCTGGATTATCACTTTGAAGTAATGGGGCAAAATCTTTAACAATCTTACTACCTTTCTCTTGTAATTCTTCGGATGGTAATTTAGTTACAACTACTAATAAGCTATCTGCTATTTGTTTATCTTCTATACCCAATGAGTTAATAATATTATTTAATTTTTCACCTACTTTTTTATTTGTTTTTAACCTATCACTAATTTTTTGTACCGCATCATTAGCCGCTTCTTGCAATGCTTGAGATTCTATTTGAGATATAATATTTACTTTCGGGACGAAAACCTTTTGTGTTGCATCATATTTTTGGTTTTTATCTCCTTGAGTAATAAATTTTTCATATTGTTCAAGTTGTTCTTTAGTAATTTTAGGATCTTCTTTTAAAATCTCCATTGCTTTATTTTTTACAGCTTCTGCATATTTTTCTTTTGGAATATTTTTCTGTCCGCTTACTGCAATAAGTGCTTTTTTGGTCGCACTTATAGGATTATCAAAAATTTCTTTCTCACTACTTATACCCATAAATAATAATTCATCAAACGGTCCACCTTTATTTAGAGGAAGTGCAAAACCTTTTAATGCCGCTTCTGCTCTTGCAAAATCAAATTTTAGCTTATCTGCTGCTTCCTTAGGTAACAATTTTATATTTTGATCTAGGTTATCATGTAAATTATTTACTAAATTTTGTATATCTTCGTTTGCTAGGGATTCATTAATAGTTTTTCCTGCAAGACCTTCAAGTGTACTGGTAATATATTCTTCAGATTGAAGATGTTGTTTAATAGGACCTTCTGAGGAATTAATATTTTGATTTAAAGTGGTTAATCTACCGTCTACGTTTTTTATATCATCTATTTTTCCTCTTACTGCTCCGGATAATGCATCAGCTTGATTATCTTTAGACATACAATTCTCTCTCTTAATTATAATTAATTAAATTTAACAATAATTAATTAAGAAATGCAAACTAATTTAAAATTTTAGAGAGAAAATTAGTTAAAAATTGTAAAAGGAGTTATATTTTTTTATAGAGGACGTTCTATTAGTAATTTCTTCAGGAATCTCGGCTATAAACCTTGACGGGTATGATCTGACTATTTCATAGAATATTTTACGACTTTCGGCATGGGTGATGTAAAGCTCCTTTTTAGCTCTAGTAATACCGACATAAGCAATGCGGCGTTCTTCTTCTAAGCCCTTTTCGCCCTCTTCATCTAAAGATCGTTGAGACGGAAATACGCCCTCTTCCCAGCCGGGCAAAAATACTACATCGAACTCAAGCCCTTTTGCTGCATGTAGTGTCATTATAGTCACCGAACCGCCGTAATTGGTTTCCAGCGTTTCGTTTTCCATGACTAAGCTGGAATGCTCGATAAAATCATGGATATCGTTAAACTCGGCAATAGCTCTAAGCATTTCGTTAATATTCTCAATTCTGCCTAATGCTTCTTCGGTTTTTTCTTCTTTCAGCATTTCAAGATATCCTGAATCATCGAGTATGGCTTTAGCAACATTTACCGGAGAGTCAAAACTAAATTTTTCATGCCAGTAAGTAATTTTCGTAACAAAATCTTTTAAAGTATCATGGGATTTTGCTTTAATCTCACCCTGCTCTATCATTTCATTAATAGCGGCAAAATTAGAAATATTATGCTCCATGGCATAAATTTTAATTTTATTTAAGGTAGCTGCCCCTATGGCTCTTTTCGGGACGTTAATAATACGCTCCAATGCTAAATTATCGTTTTGGTTTAGGGCAATACGGATATAAGCAAGCACATCCCTAATCTCCATACGTTCATAGAACCGCAAGCCGCCAATAATTTTGTAAGGCATCGCACTATTTATAAAAGCTTCCTCAAAGCTTCTTGTTTGAAAGCCTGCCCGAACTAATATAGCGGTATTTCCTGCACTATACTTACCTTCTCGTACTAATCTGTCTATTTCAGAGGCGATATATCTTGCTTCTTCTTTATCGTTCCAGCAAGATATTATTCTGATTTTCTCACCCGCTTCTCTATCTGTCCATAATGTTTTGCCGTGACGGTTCTTATTGTTATTTATAACGTTCGAAGCAGCGGCAAGGATCGGCAAAGTTGATCTGTAATTCTGCTCTAGCTTAATGATCATTGCCCCTGCAAAATCTTTTTCAAAACGTAAAATATTACCGACTTCTGCTCCCCGCCACCCATAAATAGACTGGTCGTCATCACCGACGCAGCAAATATTTTTATATTGATTTGCCAACATCCTTGCCCATAGATACTGCACAACGTTAGTATCCTGATACTCATCAACGAGGATATAACGATATTTATCTTGGTAATATTTTAATATTTCAGGATTTTTAATAAACAGCTCATTATTATAAAGTAGCAAATCGCCAAAATCCAACACGTTAGAGACAAGTAGATTCTGCTGATATTCCTCATAAACAAGCTTTGCTACTCGCTGCACAGGTAAATTAGTGTCTGAACTTGATAGTTTATTAGGTAATAAGCCTTGATCTTTCCAACGTGAGATTATGACTTGTATTAATTTGGGAGGAAATTTTTTAGTGTCAATATCTTTAAGCTTTACTATATCTTTAACTAATCTTAGCTGATCATCTTGATTTAGGATAGTAAATCTATTATTCAAACCGAGATTTAAATGTTCGATTTGATCTCGCAATATCCTTGCTGCCATCGAGTGAAAAGTACCGATATTAAGACCGTAAGAATTTACTAAATTATGAACTCGTTCCTGCATCTCTTTCGCTGCTTTATTGGTAAAAGTAACAGCTAAAATATTATTAGGCGAGGCTAGATTTTGGTGGATAATATTTGCGATTCTTGAGGTGAGTACTTTCGTCTTACCTGTTCCTGCACCGGCAAGCAAAAGCAACGGTCCTTCGGTGTGAAGAACTGCTTTTTGCTGCTGCTCGTTCAATGAATGTAGGAAATCTAAATTTGACATATTTTTAAAATAATCATCCTTAACATGAAGAATGGGTGGACGAAGTTTAATTTGGAAAAGAGCAAGGAGCCCACAAGACGAGGAACGGAGCATAGATAAACTACCTAAGTACCGCAGTGCTTGTAGGACAATGTAGCCAATTTTTCAAATTAAACGAGTATACCAATAATATATCCCTATTTTTTCTTTTATCAATGAAAATTATCTAATTCTTTTTAGGTTTTTGAAAATATAAGAAAGAGTAATTATCGGGCTGCAAATTATTATTTTTAATAACTTAAAACATGAGCTTATATTTTTATCCTCAATAAACCAGCTATATAAATCATCTATAGGCTTAATTTTCTCAGGAATAACGTACTTATCCTTAAACAATTTTTTTAAATCCCTTTTAGCTTTTTGTGCTTCTGCTTTACGTTCAGTCGTTAAGCTTTGATCATGCACCCTATAAAAATATAGCGACTCCGGTATGTGAGCAAACTTTGTAACAAGCCCAAATCTTAGCCAATATTCATAATCATCAACTAAAGCCATATTTTCATTATAGCTGCCTACTTGTCGTGCCAAATCCGATCTATATAAAAAACATGCACCGACGCAATCACGGATAGGCAAAAATTCAGGCGGTTCTTGGTAAAGCCTTGCACCTACTTTGCCATCCTCGTCAATTAAAGTATAGTCGGTATACACAAGCCCGATATCTGGTGAATTATCAAGTACTTCATTCATCCTCTCCAAGGCATTTTCGTACAAAAGGTTATCATCGGAAGTCCAAGTAAAATACTGCCCCCTAGCCTCTTTAAAAGCAATATTAAGACTTGCCGGTAGTTTTTTATTAATCTCATTTCTTATTACTTTAATACGCTGATCTTGCTCAGCATATTTCTTTGCTAACTCAAAGCTTCCGTCTTTAGAGCAGTCATCTATTATAATAAGCTCAAAATCTTTAAAAGATTGATTAAGGCAGCTCTCAATAGCAATCGGCAATAATTTTTCCCTATTATAAACCGGCAAAACTATCGAGATTTTTGGTAAGCTAGTAGTCATGTATTGTATTTACTCTTTTTATACCACAAATAATATAACGGTATACCTACCACGGTAAAGGTACTTGCCGTGATTAAGGTTTTAAGCGGGGTTTCATAAATAACCCAACCACAGAAGGTAATCGATGTTATAGCAATTAGTAAATAATAATAAGAAAAATTTTCTTTTGAGTTAAGAATTATTTTTAAAAATGCCAAGCTACAAATTAAGTAAACATATAAAAACGCTATTACCGAGAAATCTATTATTTGTGTAATCTGCTCGGCAAAATTATCGTTTGCCGTAAATACTAGTAACGGTA
>Ga0153985_1000338_pt1 | contig 12832 bp, 13 predicted proteins | sample TSGA069MetaG_FD_104715 | JGI IMG/M metagenome (GOLD analysis project Ga0153985, IMG submission 104715) | Attine ant fungus gardens microbial communities from Georgia, USA - TSGA069 MetaG | ecosystem: Host-associated > Fungi > Mycelium > Unclassified | place: USA: Georgia, Alexander Wildlife...
ATTACAATATTTAAACCATAAATTGCTTTCTATATATTTAATATTTTGATCACTTGAAACCTTAATTTGCTGTTCTAGACTCTTGTTTTGCAAAAATAATTCTTTATTTTGGTTTTGTATTTTTTATTTTCTAAAAACAATTTTTGAAATTGCTTTTCCAATGCCTCTACACGCAAATCTGATTTTTCTTTAATAGCCATAATATTAATGTAATTAAATGAATCTAGGAAACTGAAAGCAGAAAATTTTCAACTTTATACAATCAAAAATAATTATCTAAAGGTTTGAATGCAAGAGGAAAATAAACATAATAAAAGTTATTTAAATATAATACTTTGTATTTGAAAGTGTTACATGCTAATACAAATAATACATGATAAATTAACTATTATTTATATGACCGTTATAACTACTAGAATTTCTAATGAGCTAGATATTGCCCTTGCTAATATTGCTAAGGAAATTGATAGACCCAAAGGATATATCATACGTAAAGCAATAGAAAACTATATAGAAGAAAAAGCAGATTTGTTAATTGCTTTACCACGTATAGAAAGAGGGGAAGAAGTAATTTCGTTAGAAGATATTAAGAAAAAATATGGTTTGGAAGATTGAATTTACCAAAAGTGCCGATAAAGAATTTAGTAAACTCAATAAAGATGTAAAGCAAGCAATTTACGATTATTTAATTAAAAACATTTCTATTTCTCCAAGAAATCACGGTTCACAATTAAAAAATGTTAGTATAGTTAAATTATGGCGTTATAGAGTTAGAAATTACAGATTAATATGTCAGATTAAAGATCAAGAAGTTACTGTTTTATTAGTTATATAAATAGGATAAAGAGATACAGTATATAAAAGCCTTAATTAGTTATTGGAGCGGGTGAAGGGATTCGAACCCTCGACTTCGACCTTGGCAAGGTAGCGCTCTACCCCTGAGCTACACCCGCTTACATAAACAATGAAAAAAAGGTGGGCGTTTCAATATAGAATTTAAGGGGATAAAATTCATTATAATATTAAAACGCCCTTATGCTTGTTTACTTAAGCGAATTTGAATATAAGGAATAATAACAAAAATTGCAAGAGCTAAATTAAAAAATTATATATATTTCTAATTAAATCGTAAGTTAATCAATAATTTGTTATTACTAAAAAAAGAAACTATAAGTTTTAACAACTCAACTTATTAAAAAAATGCTCAACTTGGCATTTTACGGTTTATGAGTTATTTTATGTTCACCAATATCTGCTTCCGTTAAATCTTTAAAATTTTCTTCAAAATCTAAGGGTTTGACATCAGGTATTTGTGGATCATTTTTCTGTAAATCTTTAGTAACCTTTTTTAAATCTTCTTGAATTTTTGCAGCCGTAACAGCTTTTGGTAAGTCACTCATAACCGCCTCCTGTAAGTTAATTATTTTTAAATTTTAATTAAACCTCTTTTATAGCCTCAATGCAAGCAAAACTCGCTATTTTTAATATTTCGCTTGCCGAAGCTGTGGCTTGCAGGATTTGAACAGGCTTCTCAAAGCCGTTTGTTATAGGACCGATAAAGCTATTTGAAGAAAATTCTTGTAATAGTTCCGTAGAGATAGCAGCTGAATTCAAACCCGGCATAATAAGCACATTAGCAGATCCGGACAGCCTACAAAATTTGTATAATTTACGTAAATTAGAATCTAGAGCAATTTTAACTGACATCTCACCGTCATACTCAAAATCTACGTCCATATCATTAAGCTTAGCTTTATCTTCGCTAAAATTATCGAGTATATTTACCGCTTCACGAATACGAGCCGTTTTTTCCTTAGAAGAATTTCCAAAACTTGAAAACGAAAGAAGAGCAACGCGCGGGGTCATTCCCATATTCTTAGCTATTTCTGCTGTTTGAGCGGCAATTTGTGCAAGTTCCCAGCTATTTGGATATTCAGTAATGCAATTGTCTGAAATAATAATATTATTGTCTTTTGCAATCATAATAGAATAACCTAAAATTCTGCGGTTAGGTTTTGGTGAAATAACTTTTATAATATCTTCCAAACTATCAACATAGCTTTTTGTAATCCCCGTTAGAAGAGCATCACCATCACCGCATGCAAGCATACAAGCAGCAAAAATATTCTTATCGGTTTTAACAAGCTTAGCACAATCACGATATAAATAGCCCTTGCGTTGTAATCTTTTATATAAGTAATCAATATATTTTTCTAGACTATCGGTTAAAGCAGCATTCATTATAACAATATTTTCTAAGCTAATATCTTCTCCCAACTGCTTTAATTTTGCTTCAATTCGCTCTATACGACCGATTAAAATGGGGTGACCGTATTTTTCGTCCCTCATCATAATAGCGGCAACAATCACTTCTTCCTCTTCACCTTCAGCAAAAATGACTCGCTTAAGCGGTGCGTTATGGATTTTTTCGGCTAAGAAATTCATATAGTTAGAGGTAGGGTTTAATCTACTTTCTAATTCTTTTTTATATTTATTAAGGTTAAAATCAAAAATCTTAGCTACATTGCTATCTATTGCGGCTTTAGCAACGGCAATCGGCACTACAGTAATTAAACGAGGATCAAAAGGAACAGGAATAATATATTCATTCCCAAAAACCATCTTCCGACCACTATATGCCTTATATACTTCTTCCGGTACGGGCTTGCGTGCTAAATCGGCTATAGCTTTTGCAGCTGCTATTTTCATTTCGGTGTTAATGGTTTTTGCCCGAACATCTAACGCCCCTCTAAAAATATAAGGAAAACCCATGACGTTATTAATCTGATTATTATAATCAGACCTACCAGTTGCTATAATTGCATCATCTCGGACTTGCTTTACTTCTTCAGGAGTGATTTCTGGATCGGGATTAGCCATAGCAAAAATGATAGGGGTTTTTGCCATGGCAGCGATCATTTCTTTGGTTACTGCTCCTTTAATCGATAATCCTAAAAATACATCCGCATTTTTTAACGCTTCTTCTAAAGTTCTAGCATTTGAATTACTGGCATGTAATTCTTTCCATTTATTCATGCCATCCGTACGACCTTGATAAATCACACCTTTAGTATCACATAAAATAATTTTTGCTTTATCTGCTCCGAGTGCAATTAATAAATCAATGCAAGCAATAGCGGCAGCCCCTGCCCCGTTAACTACTATTTTTAAATCTTCAAGTTTGCGGTTAGTAAGATGTGCAGCATTTATTAAACCTGCTGCCGTAATAATTGCCGTACCATGTTGATCGTCATGAAATACCGGTATATCCATTAAAGATTTTAGTTTTTCCTCAATAATGAAACATTCCGGTGCTTTAATATCTTCTAGATTAATACCGCCGAAACTATAACCAAGATATTTTACGGCATTAATAAATTCTTCCGGCTCTTTAGTATCAACTTCTAAATCAATTGCATCAATATCAGCAAATTTTTTAAACAATACTGCTTTTCCTTCCATTACCGGCTTTGATGCTGCCGCTCCTAAATTACCGAGTCCAAGCACTGCCGTACCGTTAGAGATCACAGCAACTAAATTACCTCTAGCCGTATATTTATACATTTCATCCGTGCTTTTAGCAATTTCAAGACAGGGAGCAGCCACTCCTGGTGAATAAGCAAGAGATAAATCATGTTGCGTAATAAGAGGCTTTGTTGCAGCAATAGCAATTTTGCCCGGCTTATCTTTTTGATGATACTCAAGTGCTTCCGTATAATTTATTTTATTCATTTCATCCATTTTATGAATATTCCTATTTTATTTAATTTGTTTACTAAGAGTAAAATACAAAGATCAACTTGGAAAAGAGCAAGGAGTTCAAAAAGCAAGGAGCACCGCAGCACTTGTCAGAACAACGTAGCCAATTTTTCAAGTTCTATCTTATTATTACCCCAATATATACATAATAATTGATATAGTAACTACCGAGAAAAAAGTAGTAAATGTTATAATCGATGCCATAGAATCGGGATCGCCGCCAAGTTGACGAGATAAAACATATGCAGTACTTGCACATGGAAGCGAACTATATAATATTCCTACTGATCTATCTATTCCATCAATCGACATTAACCATAACACTACAAAACTAATCAAAGGAAATATAATTAATTTAATAAAGCTTGTAAATACGACGCTTTGTAAAAGCTCCTGTTTAATAGTAAAATTCAGCCCTGCTCCGACATTTAACATACCAATTGCTAGAGCAGCATTTGAAAGACTATCTAATGTTTTTTTAAGCCCTAGATGTAATTCAAGATCTGAGTAATTAAAGATAAAACCAAGTAAACTTGCAATTATTAAAGGATTACTTACTATTAGCTTGATCATTAAAATAATGCTGGTTCTAATAGTAGTAGTGACGGATTTATCGGGAATGTAATAAGCAAAAATCATTACCGATAAAATATTGGTACAAATAATCATGTAAGAAGAAATAACAGCTACTACGGAAAGACCGCTAGAACCGAGAAGTGGACTACTTACCCCAAAAAAAATGTAACTATTATAGCGAATCGATCCTTGAAAAATAGAAGTAAATAGCTGATTATTTATATTATATTTGCGTCTATAAAATATTAAACCTATAGAAACAAGAAGAGTTGCAATAACCAGAGCTACTACTAATTTAATTATCGATGCGACGCTTAAATCGGCAGCCGATACGTAATTAAAAAGCATTGCGGGAAATAGTACGAAATATGATAATTTTTCAATCCCACGCCAAAATTCTTCTGAAGTTAACCATTTATTTTTAATAATACTACCAAGCAGAGTAATCAAAAAAATCGGTAATATACTGCAAAAAATATCATTCATTTTTAATATTTTATACTTTTATCGTGGTATTATTTCCCATCATTGCAAGGAGCTGCGTAGCAGAGGGCAGAGGCAATCTCGTCAAACGTCCTGAGATTGCCACGTCGCTTCGCTCCTCGTAATGACGATTTAGAAGCCATACAACAACGCTGAAAAATCCAAGGTATGGATACCGAGATTGCTTCTCAATCCACATAACAACGCTATCGCCAGGCTGGAATGACATTAAGGGCATTTCTTAATCCAAATTGTACAAAAGCTTTTCATCTCTTCTCAACCACTACAAATGCTATGCAAACAGGATAATCATCTGAAAGAGAAAGGTTAATATTGAAGCAAGGGAGTTTTTTGGTATAGCTTGAATCAATTTCCACTATAGGCTTACCTAACTCGTCGTTTAATACGGCAATATCCTTTAAGTTAATACCCTGACCTATACCAATTCCAAAAGCCTTACTAACTGCCTCTTTAGCCGCAAAACGCTTTGCTAAAAAAGCAGCCTTATTTTCTTCATCCAACAAAACAAATTTTTGCAATTCTTTTGCAGCAAGGATTTTTTTAGCAAAAAGCTTCGGATAAAGCTTTAATATTTTCTCAATTCTAGGAATCTGTACTATGTCGGTACCGATGCCGATAATCATTTATTTATCTTCAAAATCTTCACTAGTATCATCGGTAAAAATTTGATCATCTAAATCAGAGTAATCTTCACCTATATAAACCTCAGGTAAATATTCAAACTTTTCTTCTGAATCTTCTGATTCTTCATGCTCAACAAGAGGTTCTACTCTATTTCTTGTACGTAGACTATTGATAAAATCTTGTTCTAATTGAGCTATTGATACTTTTCCGGAAGCAATTCTACGCAGTGCAATAACCGGAGGTTTATCAAATTTTTCTTTTTTACCTTGACTAGTTTCTACTTTATAATTCAATAATTTAGCATATCTAGTTGCATAAACAACCAACTGAAACCTATCAGGTATAACTTTACTACAATCTTCCGTTGTAATTCTTGCCATTATTATTCTCCATTAAAATTTTTTCAGTATACAACAATACTGATCAAGTCACATTATGACATTAACCTATAACAATAAGTAATCTATATTATATTCTTTTTATACTAGCACCGCAATTATTTAATTTCTTTTCTAAATTTTGAAATCCGCGGTCTAGATGATATATTCGGTGCAGTACAGTTTCGCTGTTAGTGCTAAGACCTGCTAATATTAAAGATACCGAAGCTCTAAGATCGCTTGCCATAACTTCTGCACCTTTTAAGCTTTCAACCCCTCGTACTACTGCCTTATTACCCTTTACCGTTATATCTGCACCCATTCTACATAATTCCGGAACGTGCATAAAGCGGTTCTCAAAAATATTTTCGGTAATCATTGAAACGCCGCTACTAAGTGCCATAAGACTCATAAATTGTGCTTGCAAATCGGTAGCAAAGCCCGGATACGGATTAGTTTCCAAATCTACCGCATGCAACTTACCTACATAAGTTACCTGAACGCCGTTATCGATCGGCATAACTTTTACGCCCGTTTCCATAAGCTTTAAGGCAATATTCTCTATAATATGGTAATCAATACCGCAAATTTTTATGTCACCTTTAGTAATAGCTGCTGCAAACATATAAGTACCGGCTTCAATTCGGTCGGATAATACTTTATAGCTAGTGTTATTTAAAGAATCTTTACCTATAATCTTTATCTCGCTAGTACCGATTCCTAAAATATTTGCCCCCATCTTATTAAGACAGCGGCATAAATCAATTATTTCCGGTTCTCTTGCACAATTAAAAAGTACTGTTTCGCCGTCTGCTAGAACAGCTGCAAGTACTGCATTAATAGTAGCACCAACGGAAATTTTATCAAATACAAAATGCGTACCTTTTAAGCGTCCATTGATTGAGGCATTAATATAACCGTCTTCAATTTCAATTGTAGCTCCCATAGCTTTCAAAACCGCAATATGCAAATCTACTTGCCTTGCACCGATAGCACATCCGCCCGGTAGTGATACTTTTGCCTTACCGTAACGGCTAAGTAACGGACCAAGTACCCAAATAGAAGCCCTCATTTTACGGACTATCTCATAATCTGCCGTGAAATTATTGATATTTGCAGCATTAATTATTAGCTCAAATTCGTCTGAATGTTCTATTATTTCAATATCTGCTCCATGACTTCTTAATAACTCTTTCATAGTATTAACATCCGTCAATTTTGGAACATTAGTAATATGTAGTTTATCGGTAAGTATGGAAGCTGCCATAATAGGAAGCACGGCATTTTTAGCACCGCTAATATTGATGATACCTTTTAGAGGTTTCCCACCGTGAATAATTAATTTTTGCATAGATTATTTTGATAAAGTTTTAACGTCATTGCGAGGAGATGCGTAGCATCGACGCGGCAATCTCAGGAATCACGAACTAATCTAATGAGATTGCCACGCTCCTTTTAGTCGCATAGCTTATGACGAATAATGACGATGTATATCGCAGATACTTCAAAAGTTGGTAAAGTCAAATAAGCGGTGAGTCTACGGAACGTAGAAAACTACGTGAGCACAGACGAATCCCGAAATTTGGCTTGCCAAATCTTGAAGTATCAAAGATATACTACACATCCAAATTTACAACGTTTAAAGCATTCTCTTGTATAAACAATCTACGAGGCTCAACTACGTCACCCATTAGCGTAGAGAAAATACCTTCTGCTTCGTCGACTTCCGCAACTCTTACCTGCATCAAAGTTCTTTTTTTAGGATCAAGTGTAGTATCCCATAATTGATCGGAATTCATTTCACCGAGTCCTTTGAAACGCTGGACGTTTATACCTTTTTTACCGCATTCTATTATATTACTAAGTAAAATGCTAGGTGTTAAAATATTAAATTCCTGGCTTTTCACTATAAGCTTTAACTGCTTATTAAACACATCAAAAATTGTTAAAGCAAGCTTTGATATTTGGATAAACTCAAATGATTCTAGTTGCTCTTTTAGTAATATTTTACTTTCTTTTAGACCTCTGCTAAAACGGCTAAACTCTATTTTACTTTCATGCTTTGTAACTTCCCAGTCAGTTTTATCCGGTGATTGCTCTAAACTATTTAACACATCTACAGCTTTCTTAAGCCTTGAATCACTTTCAGTCTCAAAGATTTTACTATTAAGTAAGTCATTAATCGCTAAAATTTCAGTAATTGAACGGTTGAATTTTTTGCCGGCATGATTGAGTAAATTATTAAACTTAACTACTTTACTAATCAGCTCTTCCAAATCATTTCCTATTAGCTGCTCTTTATCGTCTAAAATTAAAATAGCATCATTAATAGTTGAGTTAATTAAATAATCCTGCAAAGCTTGCTCATTCTTTAAATAAAGCTCGGTTGCTCCTTTTTTTACCTTGTAAAGCGGTGGCTGTGCTATATACAAATATCCTTTATTAATTAACTCCGGCATATGACGATAGAAAAACGTAAGCAATAATGTTCTAATATGTGATCCATCAACATCAGCATCGGTCATAATAATAATTTTATGGTATCTAAGCTTTTCAAGCGAAAATTCACGATTATCGACACCCGTTCCAAGTGCTGTAATTAACGTACCGATTTGATCCGAACCAAGCATTTTGTCGAACCTTGCACGCTCTACATTCAGAATTTTACCACGCAGAGGCAATATAGCCTGAATTTTGCTATCCCTGCCCTGCTTTGCCGTACCGCCTGCCGAGTCACCCTCTACTATAAACAATTCCGAAATTGCCGGATCTTTGGCATGACAATCCGCAAGCTTACCAGGCAGATTTGAAACTTCTAAAGCTGATTTTCTTCTAGTTAGTTCTCGTGCTTTTCTAGCAGCTTCACGAGCATTAGCCGCTTCCATAATCTTGTTTATGATCAGTTTTGCTTCCGTAGGATGCTCTTCAAACCATTCAAGAACCTTAGTATAAACGGCATTTTCAACAATAGGACGTACTTCAGAGCTTACTAATTTATCTTTTGTTTGAGAGGAAAATTTAGGATCGGGAACTTTAACCGAAAGTACGCAACATAGTCCTTCCCTAGTATCTTCTCCACTAAAAGCATTCTTAGCTTTTTTGTTAAGCCCGGTACTTTCAAAATAAGAAGTAATAACCCTTGTTAGTCCTGATTTAAAAGCACTAAGGTGAGTACCGCCGTCACGCTGTCTAATATTATTAGTAAAGCATAAGATATTTTCGTGATACGAATCGTTCCAGTGCATTGCAAGCTCAAGACTTATACCAGATTCGGTATTATCCGCATTAACTGCAATACATGCATGAACGGCATGTTTAGCCCTATCTAAATATTTTACATAAGCTTCAATTCCGCCTGTATAGTGGAATTCTACCTCTTTTACTTCTTCAAATCTGTTATCTACTAATAAAATCTTTACACCTGAATTTAGAAAAGCAAGCTCTCTTAAACGATGCTCTATGATATTGAAATCAAATTCTATATTGCTAAAAGTCTCAACTGATGGGAAGAAAGTAACTTCCGTACCTTTTTTATCGACATTTTCTTTAACAACTGCAAGCGGTGCTTCCGTTATCCCGTTATTAAACCTAATAAGATGCTCCGTATTATTACGCCAAATACGTAGCTCAAGCCAATCGGAAAGAGCATTTACAACCGATACGCCGACACCGTGCAAACCGCCTGAAACCTTATAAGAGTTTTGATCAAACTTACCACCGGCATGTAATTGCGTCATGATTACTTCGGCTGCCGATATTCCTTCCCCCTCATGAATTTCTACAGGTACGCCTCGCCCGTTATCCGATACGGTTACTGAACCGTTTTTATTTAATATTACCTGTACTAAATCACAGTAACCGGCAAGTGATTCATCAATAGCGTTATCGACTACCTCATAAATCATATGATGTAAACCTGAGCCATCACCGACGTCACCGATATACATTCCGGGTCTTTTTCTTACAGCTTCAAGACCTTTTAAAACTTTAATAGAATCAGCACCATATGATGATTCGTTAATTCTTTCTTCAATTTCCGACATAAATATTATAAATAAATGATTATTTGTTGCTAGAGACAATAAAAATAACTATAACGGAACTTACGTAAATAGTAAAGTTTCTTGATTCAAAATTAGTTAGATGGCAAAATAAAAGTTTATATCGTCATTGCGAGCGACTGTAAGGAGTGTGGCAATCTCAGGAATCACGCACTATCTCATGAGATTATCACGTCAAGACTCTATCTTTCCTCATAATGACGGAAAAAGAGAAATAAATATGAATAAATTAAAATTAAAAAATATTTTTGACGTGATGGATGATTATGACGTCTTTCTATTTGATCTTTGGGGCGTAATAATTGAGGGAGGACATACCTACCCTAATGTCGTGCAGAACATTAATAGGATTATCGAGCAGAAAAAAGTATATTTTGTTACTAATGCTCCTCGAAATATTTTCTCTCTTCATCAAACGCTTAAATCTTGGGGATTAAATGTAGAGCCGAAAATGATTTTTAGCTCTGGTGAAGTTGCGGTAGAAATGATTTTAGAAAGTAAAGAACGTTTTGGAATCGAAAAACCGGTAATATACCATTTAGGACATTTAGAGAATGATATAGTAAACGGTATACAATGCCCTATCACCGATGATATTCAAAAAGCTAATATTTTCTTGATGACTATTTATAGGGATGAAAGCGAAAATTTAGACTTAAACGAGTTCGATGAATTGTTCAAAATCGTTATAGAGCATCAGATGGTTAATATTTGTGCTAATCCTGATCTTGGCATAAATCAGCACGGCGTATATCGATATTGCAGCGGCTATTATGCCGAAAAGATTAAGCAGTTGGGCGGGAAAGTGATTTATAGCGGTAAGCCGTACGGAGAAATATACAGCAAAATTCTTAAAGAATGTCATAATATTCCTAAAGAACGTATGTTAATGATCGGCGATACTTTCTATACCGATATACTTGCAGCTAATTGGCTCGGTATAGATTCGGCTTTAGTATTAACCGGTAATTCTAGAGATTATCACAGTAATTTTGATAATATTAATGATAAGCTGTATAATTTAAGAATAGCAGCTGAAAAACAATCAGTTATGCCAAGTTTTGTAGTAAATTTGTCTTGATAACGATTATAACAAAATCATTGATGTTATACTAATAATCTGTTATATAAAGAACTTAAGCGGTCGTGGCGAAATTGGTAGACGCGCAGCATTGAGGGTGCTGTTCTGTAAAAAGATTGGAAGTTCAAATCTTCTCGACCGCACCATTTTCTAATTTTTAACTTATCCTAGTTTTGCAATTTCCTCTTTGGTTAAACCTGTTGAATTAGGAATTAAATTAATTTTTGTCTGCTAATTATTTTGATTCATTACAAGGAAATTCTATCCATACATCATATAAATCATCTTCATCGTCTTCATCATCATACTCTCTAACAAACTTTGCGTTTGAAGGAATTTCACCTATTAGATTATATATTTCATCAATTTGTCTTGAAATATTTTTTAAATTTGCATCTAAATTATCTTTATAGTTTAAAATTTTTGCTTCTATGTTATGCATAAAATTAACTCGTTATGTTATTTGGTGCCTTAGGATAAGAGCTTAAATTACCCTAGGCATAATTTATTGAAAAATAGCTTTGTGTTTAAGATATATTGAGATCCCATTATCCCTTGCCTTTTTTACGGCATTTTGATATGTTTATACTGATTTATACTATGTTTTAATTCCAATAGACAAAATTATACAACTTACAAAAGAAGCAGTTACATATATGTAATCAAGACAAACATTTTTAGAAGGAAATGTCAATAACAATATTAATTATAATTGATAATGATAGTTTAAACTTGTTGCGAAAATACAACGCTAATTAGAGAAATATGTTAGATACTATATTGCAAACAAATTTGTATAAATTTATCAGGGAACGTAATATTCAAATTACGGAGCTTGAAAGAAAAGCAAGTTTAAAGAAAAATAGTGTCTATAATATAATTAAAGGTATATCTAAAAAACCTTCTGCTGAAATCTTACAGACTATAGCCGATACTTTAGGCGTTTCAATTAAAGATTTGTACGATCCTAATACCAAGACCAACGACTATCTTAATAAAGATGATTATAATTTATTAGAGAAAATCTTACCGGAAATAACAAAAACTATAGACAAACTAAATTTAGTAGTCTCTGAAATAGAATTTTCTCAAGTTCTAAGCGAGGTGTTTCGTTATTACCGTCCGGTATCAGATGAACTTATTGATGGCAAGGTAATTGAATGGATATTACAAAAACGAGTACAAGAAAAATACTTGTTATAAAACTACAAAAAATATACTAATTTTTATTATCAAAATATTTGGTAAAATCTATTATTTGTCCTAAATCTTTGTCAGGAACAATTGATTTGTCTAACGGCGGATAGGTAATTTCAATTACATGTGAAGACATACCCTGAGAAAAAATATTATGCTTAAATTTATGCTCTTTTAATGATTTAAATATTTTATCGCAGTTTAAAATAAATATATCTGTATATTCTTCTATTATAATATCTGAAAACTTAATCATTTTTTGTTCATCTAAAGGAAGACAATCATTAACAATAATAATTTTATCTTGTTTAAAATCTATTTTAATTATTTGCGGAATATTGCTTTGCCTATCTATAAATTTTATTAGATTGAATATTAGACTAAGTATTAACTGATAAAACACTTCTTTTGAACAATTAATTTCAATATCTTGTATATTATTTGTAATTCTAAGACCGATCTTAACAAAATAAGGAGCAAAATACTCTCGCAATAGCTTAGCTAATTCCTCTAAATCAACTTTAGTTAGTGATGGATCCGTTAAATATATAGGAAACAGCATATTTTTAGGTACAGCACTATTTTGGTTATATGCATCTCCTAACTCTTGCTTTAAGTACATCTCCGTTAACTTTTTTATGAAAAGTCTTTTA
>Ga0153985_1000340_pt1 | contig 12800 bp, 7 predicted proteins | sample TSGA069MetaG_FD_104715 | JGI IMG/M metagenome (GOLD analysis project Ga0153985, IMG submission 104715) | Attine ant fungus gardens microbial communities from Georgia, USA - TSGA069 MetaG | ecosystem: Host-associated > Fungi > Mycelium > Unclassified | place: USA: Georgia, Alexander Wildlife...
GAACCCTCTACTAAGTAAGTTTGTGCTGAAGTCAGTCCGCTACGCTCCCTTCCTACAACATTCTGTGTAACAGTAAGTAGTGTTGTCTATCAGGTCGCTTTGCTCCCTTCCAACAATGGTCTGCGACACAGTGAGCAATATTGTGCGTCAGGTTGCTCTGCTCTCTTCCTTCACTGGTAATTTGCACTGTTGTAAGTCAGGTTGCTCTGCTCCCTTCCTACAACAGTAAGGCCACAGTCAGCTCGCTTTGCTCACTGCCTGTTCTAATTTATCCTAATTTATTTGAATTTATTCTGAATTTATTTGCATTTTTGAGTGAAAAGAGAGAGAATGCTGACCAATGCTTGTAAAGCATTGGCTAAGCAGGCATCATCCCATGTTCGGTGCAGCATACATACTAGATAATTAATTTAATTTAATATCCATTACCACAGGATCAAGATTCCTGTTATTAAGTCTCCTAACATTGAGCTGCTCTGCTGTATCAAGGATATAGATTTGCACATAGGTAGGAGAATAATCACTATGAAATAGAAGAGCACCAGTGAGACGATAAAGCTTTTCCTGGATTTTGAAATAGTAGAGATTTTTCTAAACCTGGTGTTTGAGTTAAGAATCTATACTCTCCTCAATGCATTATGTTATTCTCTTGTTATACTATGTCATATAAGTATAAAGTAAATGTGTTGTGTGTAATTGTTATATTTTATCATAGGAGCATAAGGTAAATGTATTACATTACTCCTCTCCTAAGATTATGTTCTTGTAATATCAGTGTAAGTTTTTGTAGGTAGTCAAATAGTAGGGACTTTGGGTATATCTAGGTGTTTTTGGTAAAACTCTTTACATGATCTTGGGGCTCCTTTGACTACTTTGTTCTTGTATTCCAAAGTTCTTTCTTCAGGTAGTTATCCTTTCCACTTAATAAGGTATTGCAGCTTATTCCCTCTTCATTTAGAATCTAGTATCTCTTCAACTTCTTATATGTTTGTCTAGTCCATGGGAGTAGTAATTCTGTTGTTAGATCTCTGTGACTATTGCTCAAACATAGGAGTAACATAAGATATAAGATATGATTTGTTGATAATGGGATAAATAAATTTCCAAGTGAACAGAATCTTGAGTTTGTATGCTGTCTTGCTGACTTTTTGTATTATAGGAATGGCCCTAGATGTTTGGCAGATAATTTCTTTGAGGGTTGATCAGTGCTATAATGTGCTATATCTACCTACACTAAGTCTCTACTCAATTGTTTGATTTCATTTTTTTTCTTAACATTCTATTTCTTCTTCATCTTTTTATTTGTTTTCTTCAATGCAGTTTCTACTTCAACTTTGGTCTTCTTAATTGTTTTGAGAAATTGTCCTATTCCTGGGAAGTCTTCTGTAGTTCTACTTATATCTTGTCCTGTGTTTGGATAATGTCCTAGGTTGATTAAGAAGGGTGATTGTCCTGTACTAGAGTAAATCTGATTGTTATAAGAGAACTTAGCAATTGATAACTATTCTGCCCAATTGTTTTGTCTGTAATTGTAGTATAGTCATAGGCATTGTTTGAGTTCTTGATTGACCCTTTTTGTTTGGCCATTGGTCTGGGGATAATAGGTAGCCAATGGTTTTTTTTCTATTCCAAGTTATGAACATAGTTCCTTTATGAATCTTAATACAAATTATGGTCCTTAATTACTAATGATCTCCCAGGGAACTCCTATGTCCTTAAAAACTCAATCCTATGATACTTTGGCTATCTCTTGGATGGTAATATTCATATTGATTAGCATATAGCAAGCCATTTTGGAGAACCAATCTACTATTATCAGTATACTATCATATATTGCTGACTCCAGTAGTGGCTTTATTAAATCAATACTAATGACTTTCCAAGGATTTTGTGGTATCTCATTAAAGTGAAGATGGTTTTTCTTAGGTTGTCAGTTTGGTTTGTTTGCTTGATACTTTTTATATTCTGCCATGTATTATTTGATATCTTCTAATATCTAAGGCCACCAATAATTTCTTGTTATTAATTTGTATGTTTTGGTATATCCTGGATGTTCAGCTAGTTTGGAGTTATGGTGTCTTGTGACGACTTCTTTTTAGAGCATAGCTGAATCTGGAATGTAAATTTTTTTTCTCTATAGTATTATCTTTTTTTCTTATTTCCAACCTTCTTTTTATTGTTTTATCACTTCTCATACTTCTTCTTCTGTAAATTCCTTTGCTTCTTCTATTTCTTTCTAAAACTCTTCTTCTTGAGTTATAAGACTTCTGAACCACTCTTTTTTCAGTAACATCTGATTTTTGTTGTTATTTCTTCCCTAGGTATGGTCTGGTCTCTGAGATAATACATGTCATGACTTGGCAAAATGGCTAAGTCATTATTTACATTTCTTTTTATCTTGGACTTATTACACAGAAGAAAGTGCAGGAAAGTATCATAGTCACATGACAGGAAGTCACAGCATCACATCACATGGTATCACATGATTGGTCACATGATAGGCATGGGAAGATAGTACACAGACCATGTAGTAGTTGTATAAGTAGTATAAAAAATCTAACGGGGACTCTATTGAGTTCTCTTTGTCAATCGCTGAACAAAGAGCAGTTGGCTTTATTCTGGCTTAGAGTTTAGCTTTCTTACAATACATCTACTTTTTTCTGAGAGTTGCTAGGTTTGTGTATTAGCTGGAAGTTATACTCTTGTAGTTTTGTTATCTATTAGGCTTGACAGTAATTGAGTTCTTGTGGTTTCTTGAAATACCCTAGATTTTTGTGATTAGTCCATATTTCAAAGTGATTGCTTCCTATGAGATACTGTTACTATTGTTTGAGTCCTTCCATGATTATTAACAACTTTTGGTTATAAATCTTATAGTTCCTTTTTGTCTTGTTTATTGCTTTAGACAGATAAGCAATAGGCCCCTAAGAGTCATTTTCTTGTTGTTGAGACAATACTCCTCCTATTGCATATCCTGAGGTATCAGTTTCTAGTTGTATTTTTTGTTTGGGGTAGGGAATTGCCAGCATAGGAGAATTTATTATCTTATTTTCAAGCTTGTTGAAGGCACTTTTTTCCTCTTCTTGCTATCTCTACTCTTTCTTTCTTGTCAACTTTGTCAATGGTTTGGCAACTCATACAAATCCAGGAATGAATCTATAGTAGAAGTTATAAAACCCTAAAAATTGTCATACTTTTCTCTTATCTTAAGGTTTTAGTCACTAGGCTACTTCCTTTATTTTGGTAGGATTGGCTTCTATGCTATCTTGTGATAGAATAACTCTGAGGTATTTGATCTTGGTTTGATGGAATTTACATTTTTTGGGATGAAGCAATAATTTGTTATTGGCCAATATTTGTAGGACCTGCTTTACTATACTTTTGTGCTTGTCTGTTGTTTAAGTAAAGATTAGGATGTCACCCATGTAAATCACAATCTTTCCTGTCATGATTAGTTCACAAAATAGTGTATTTATCATGAGTTGAAAAGTTGTGGATGAGTTGCACATGCCAAAGTATATAACCAGAGGTTCAAACAAGCCTCAGTTGGTTTGAAAGGCTGCTTTCCACTTGTTTTCCTCTCTTATCCTCACATTATTATACTCCCATCAAATATCAAGTATAGTGAAGTATCAGGCTCCTTGCACTTTATTGATTAGTTCTTGGATCAATGGTAGAGAGTATTTGTTCTTTATTGTTGCTTTGTTAAGTTGTCAATAGTCTTATACTAGTTGTAGTGAACCATCCTTTTTTTTTTATGCAAAAGAAAGGAGCTACACAGGATGATTTAAAGGGTCTGATCCTTCCTGACTTTAGGTGTTCTTTGAGCAATTTGTTAAGTTCTTCCTGCTCTTTGATGTTTAACAGATATACTTTACAGTTCTTCAATGTTATGTTGGGTATCAATTCAAAGGTGTGGTTCTATTTGAATTGGTTTGGTAATTTTTTGAGCATAGCCTTATTGAAAACTTGATTGTTGAAGTTCTTGTATTCCTCAGGTATATCTCTTTCCATTTCTTCTATGCTCTTACTTTTACTTCTGATATTCAACTCTTCTCTCCTCCATGCTTCTTTCTCCAAGTTAACAAATAATATCTTCTCTCCCTTCTCTATTGCATTTTCTTCTATTTTTTCTTCTATTGTATCTTCTTTTGGTTCTTTAGGTATATATATTTTCCTATACTACTATTGACAATTCTGTAGGCTTATTGAAGAATCTTTCCAGTCAATAGACAAATTATGTTTTTGTAACCAATTGTATCCTAGGAACAGATCATGATTCCTAAGATTCATTACTGATAGTTAGATTAATTTTTGATGATCACTAATAGTCGTGTTTATTTTAATAACTTCTATGATGCTTCTATCTCTATTTGCTGAGCTATCAATGTTGTAGCAGGTAATTGGGAACAATAGCTTGTAAATGTTGATATTATTTTTTTTCACAAACTTTTGGCTTATACAAGAGCTTGAGCTTTCTGAGTCAACCAATGCATATTTACAGAATGTTCTATAAGTGTCTGTTGTTGATAATTTAACTTGAATATTCAGCTGCTTATTTCCCATTTTTCTGAGTATTGAGGGTTCCTTCAGGGCTGTTAGAACTTTATCATTTGTTATTCTGTTTAGTTCCTCTAGCTTTTCTTTTGTATATTCTTTTGTCTTTGAACTGTGAGCCCAAACCTTTAGTATTCCTATTGCTTTCTCTTTGTTGCTCCATCAAATCTTTTTAGCTATCTATTTTACTGAGTAGTCCCTATTTGACTTGTATTTTCTTGTACCAAAGTAATTCAAAAAATCTTTCATTGACTCATTGTGTCAGCGTCTAAAGTCTGATGACCGGAATTAAGCCAACTGTCTCTTTGTTCAGAGTTTGACAAAGAGAACTCAATGGAGTTCTCGCTTATTTCTCTACTACTTATACACTTTACTACCATGGCTATATGCTTACTCTCCTATGGTCCTCATGTTACTTTAGTCATGTGACACACTGTGACTGTGATGTGACCATCTGTAACATTGTGACAAAGTCACATAATACTTTCCTGCGCTCCATCTTGTAGTTGTAAGTCCAATAAGAAAAGAAAAGAAAAGAAAAGAAATATAAATAATGACTTAGCCGTTTTGCCAAGTCATGACACATTAGGTAATCAAAATTTTGAATCTATAAGAGTAGGTGAGTCGGTACTTATCTTCTACTCTAGGAAAAATCCTCTCTAGCTTTCTCTACAATCTTTACTTTTTTCTTGGTTTAGAGTACCTTGTAGCAAGATAACCTATTTCTCCACAGTTGTAATACCTCCTTGTCTCTTTGCATTTGTTTACTTCCATTGCATTGGGATCTCATCTCAGAATGTCCAAAACTAGTTTCTTTCTCACATCTCCTGAATTCTTTATGCTTTTCCTTCCTCCAAATTCTTTAATTGCTTCTCTTCTTGACCTCTCAAAGTTTAGTATCTTTTCATACTAATCCTCTAATGAATACAAATTTCTTAATTGACCAATCTTGACTAGTTTTTATGCTAATTCCAGATGAATTCCTTTTTTGAATAAGCTTACCTAAGCTACTTTGTTATATCTATAGTTCCTTCCAAGTGATGAACTCTGACCAAAAGTCTTTGAGTAGTCAGTTCTCTTGCTTTGTTGGTCTCTTTCCACTTCTTTTGAAAGAGTAGAAATTTCCTGATCTGTACATCTACCTATTGTTGGGCCCAATTTTCTTTTCCTCCCTTTATCTTCCCTAAAGCTATCTTAATCCTTTTCCATTCTTTCAGGATGTTGTTGCTTTGGAAAAATAATGTCATTCTTCTACACTAAGCTCTCACTTTGTCTGGGTTTCCTTTGAAATCGTTAGGTTCTTTTATTTTTCATTGGGTAGGTTTGTCAAAGAAGTTCTTCTTGACTTTCTCTACAAAGTTCTGTATGCTAGTTGTATGGGTGTCCTTGGTTTTACTTCTTAGATCCTTCCAAGCATCAGATAGAGAATTGGAGAAAAGAGTTATGATGGTTATTAAGAATGCGGTGATGACAGCGAGTGAAATCATATTTGGTAGAGTTGAGTATATATTAGTAAACTTGTTCTTATGTTACAATCTCCCTCTAAACCTAGTGTTTAAGTTAAGAAAGTAATGTATTTAACTAGAACAAGGTTAGAGTCCTCATTATCCTACTTATTACTATATATACTATATCTATCTCTATGCCCTCCTTGATGCATTGTGTCATTTTCTTATTACACTATGTCATACAAGCGTAAAGTAAACATATTGTGCATATAGTCATCATACCTCATCATAGGAGCACAAGGTGAATGCATTACAGACCTGATTGTCTGGTGACTGATATATAATGTCCCCTCAGTTGTTTACTATTTGAGTGACATCTGAGGTATGTTCCAATATGAATAATTCTAGTAGACTACCAGGCACTAAAGTTTTTCCCCAGTTTTTGTATCTTTTAGTAATGTTCAAGTATATTCTGTTAGCCAATAATCTTGCTGATTTATTTATAAAACCACACTCTCTCAATACTATATGGTGACTGGCTTCTTTCCTGGACCTGATACCAAGCAAGAAGGAGAATGTATCAGTCCAGAGGGAGTGTTGAAGTGAACCATTGCAGTAGAGTATTGTACTAGGCATGGTTATTATTTCTTATAAACATGTTCATCATTCCAATACCATCTCAGTCATCAATCCAAGTGACTGCTAAGCTTATATTATAAAAAACAAGAGCTCATTGAGTTCTTCTTGTTAACTTGGATAAGGAGAGTGATTGTAAGTTATTATGACTAAGTTACTTTACCTTACCCTTATTCCTATCCTGGGGATATGTCCCACTCCTGGTAGGCCCTAGGAGTCAGCCCTGATAGGAAGATACAAAACATGGTGAAAGTTACATAGGAAAAAAAACTTGACTTAGAAAATAATGAGTCAATATGTAATGAGTTCCACTATCATATGCTGTTCCGCTAACTGCTCAAAACATAGCCACAACTTGAAACTGCAGTAGTGGTATTGACTTATGGATCACATTATAACAATATAAGAACCTGTATAGTAGATAGGTTGTCTTAACTTCAGTCTGGTTCTGCATGTATAACCTTCACTCTCAAACACTGGAAATGTAGGATCGTAACATAAGACTGAAGTTTCCCATCATTTTTCATAACAACACTCTATGGTACTTTAAGGGAACACCCCTACTGTTACTATGATCCCATACAGTATTATCATCTTATTCCTCACTACCATCTTTGTGCTTTTCTTTGGACAATCAATGCTGCAGACCTAGAACAATATTGATCAGACTGAAAAGAATGAACATCTTCAAAATATCCAATTCTTCTTCAGATTGGTAGAAAAGGAACTGAACAAAGACAAAGGAAAGAGAAGAATGAAAGAACCTGATGATTATGAAGGAGATCCTGAAACAGTCAATGCATGGTGTAGGTACATAACAATGTATTTCCAAAGCAACAACACCTCTAGTAATTGGGAACAAATTGAGATCACTTTAAGAAAAATAAAAAAGGGAAAAGACAATTATGCTCAACGATAGGCTAATGAAAAGATTGCCAAATTTGTCCCTTTTCAGAAGGAGTGAAGAGAATTAGAGATAGAAGATGACAAAGAAGTTGAATTAAGGAACATGATCCACAAATCTTCATTCAACTCCTGGAATGACATGACTCAAGCTATGGAAATATTCTTTATCTCTACTAAAACCCAGACTTATGCTATTGAGAAGATTCATCAACTTTGCCAAGGGTCTAGAATAGTTGAAGACTATTAGAGTGACTTCTGTACCTGGAAGGAGCTAATAGGCTATAATGAGGTGGCATTAGTTGGAATCTTCAAGAAAGGACTATATCCAGGTTTAGCTCAAAAATTAGTAGAACTTGGACAACTGAAGAATTCAAACTCACTGGAAAGTTGGTATAAAATGGCATTGGATTATGAGAGAGCAAGACGAGAAGCAAATATAGAATTTGGGAGTAGAAACAAACAATTAGAAAAACAAGTAATCAAGAAAGAGGAAAAGAATGAACAATCTCTCTTTATGCCAACAACCACCCTAACCCATAGATGTGACCCAAATGCTATAGACATTGACAGTATGCACAAGCAAGGAATTTGCTTTAATTGCAGCATCAAAGGGCACATTGCAGCAAAATGCCCTGAACAAAGGAAAGAGAGAAAGTTTTTTGAAAGAAAGATGGACTTAGAAAAATCAGTTGATGACTTGACTGTTGATGAAATACAAGAGTTGATCAGAAGCTAAGTGAAGGGTTTTGGGAAGGGCAAAGAGTAAGCACCAGCTTACTTGCCCCCATTATAGATTCCAAGATACATTTGACTGACTTCTCAATAAACAATTTCTTGAACTATTTTGGTACCAGAAAATTTGGGAAGACAAAAGGATTTATGACAGAATGGGTTGCAAAAAGGATATGAGAAGAGGATAAAGAAACTGCATTATCAATTCTGAAAGTATGGTCTCATTACTTAAAAGAATACAATGCAGAGATAGTCAAGGAGCTAAACCAGTTGATGGATAGGGAGATATTAGAAGAGTTAAAGAGGATAGAAGAACTAGAAATAATCTAGAAGTTAGGAAATAGAGAACTTAGCACCAAGATTTGATTAACAACCATCAACTCCTCCAAGACCTATTATTGAACAGCCTTGATCGATTCTGGTTGTACCAGTTCATGTATTAACTAGTGATTCATTATAGAGAACAAATTGGAGACTCAAAAATACCCAACTCCTATTTTGTGTCACAATGCTGATGGCTCCCTGAATAAATCAGGAAATATTATGGACTATATCAAAATGAATATGGAGATTAGAGACCATATGGAACAAATCTCTTTTGCAGTAACCAATCTTGGCAAAACTGATGTATTCTTGGGATATGAATGGCTTCAACATCACAATCCATCAATAAACTGGAAGACATCACAACTAGTACTGGACAGATGCCAAACCTGGTGTAGGAGGGTTATTAGAGGAGGAGAGCCAGAAGAGATTGAGGATGACTATGATGAGTTAGAAGAGGGAGAGAAGTACTTGTTTGTCAACTTGGAAGAAGAAGCATGGAGAAGAGTAGAAACAAAAAGTGAAACAGTGAAAGAAGAATTTAAAAAAAGAATACCCCAACAATATTGGCAATTCAAGGAGTCAGTCTTTGATAAAAAAGCCTTTGATGAATTACCACCACAATGACCCTGGGACCATGCAATTGAATTAGTCCTAGGAGCAACATTGAAGGACTGCAAGGTATATTCACTAAGTATCAAGGAGTAAGAAGAACTTGACAAATTCTTAGATGAACACTTGAAAACAGGATGAATACAACCATCAAAATTACCATGTGCAGCACCCTTCTTCTTTGTCAAAAAGAAAGATAGCTCCTTATATCCTGTACAAGACTATTGCTGACTCAATGAAGTGACAATAAAAATAAATATTCACTTCCTCTTATCCAAGAGTTGATTGACAAGGTTAAGGGAGCAATATACTTCACTAAACTCAATATTCAATGGAGATACAACAATGTGAGAATAAGAGAGGGGGATGAGTGGAAAGCAGCCTTTAGAACAAATAGAGGGCTATTTGAACTATTGGTGATATATTTTGGTCTATGCAACTCACCAGTAGCTTTCCAACTAATGATGGATACATTATTCCAAGATCTTATCAGTAGAGGAAAGGTGGTAATCTACATGGATAATATCCTGATATTCTCCAAAACACTACAAGAACACTCAGACATTGTAATGGATGTGCTCAAAATTTTAAAGAATAACAAGTTATCAGTACAGACCAAGAAGTGCCTTTTTCATCAAAAAGATTGATTACCTGGGGATTATTATTTCAAAAAATAGTGTGGAAGTTGATCCAGTAAAAATCAGGGGAGTCACAGATTGGCCAGAACCAAGTGATAAACGAGACATTCGACAGTTCTTGGGATTTTGTAACTTTTACAGAAGATTTATTAGAGATTTTGCCAGAGTCACCAAGCCGTTAATAGAGTTGACAGGAAAGAAAGAGTAGAAGTGGGAAGTAGAGGAAAGAGGGGCATTTGAAAAGATAAAAAAGATAATATCATCAATACCCATCCTTGCTATACCCAATACTGATCACAAATTCCAAATAGAAATAGATACCTCGGGATATGCCATTGGAGGAGTGTTGTTTCAACAATAGGATGACTTCTCTTGGAGACCAGTCTCTTTCATCTCATAGTCATTGAGTGAGACTGAAAGAAACTATGAAATATATGATCACGAGTTGCTAGCAGTCATGACAGGATTGTGACAATGGAGACAGTACTTGCTAGGAACAAATCAATTTGAAATATGGTCAGATCATAAAAACCTTGGGTATTTTTACAAACCCCAAAAGCTTAATTGCAGACAAGCTTGCTAGTTGTCTAAACTCCAAGACTGCAATTTTGAATTGATTTACAAGCCAGGAAACACAATGAAAAAAGTAGATGCTCTATCTAGACGACCTGATCATGACAATGGAAAAGGCAATAATGATAAAAAGATAGTACTAAGACCAGAGAAGTTTAGAGTAATTGAAGTGAGGGAGGATGGAGTATGGAAAAAAGTGAGAGAAGCAAAGGAGTGGATCGAAGAAGAAGTGAGAGGAGCAGTAGAGGCTAGAGAAGAGGGCTAGGAAGAAAAGGATAAAGTAATATTTTAGAAGAGGAGGATATACATTCTAGACTCAATTGTCTTAAGAGAAGAAATTCTTCGACAACATTATGATCAAGAACTCACAGGACACCCTGGGTATACCAAGACTCACAAATTAATCACAAGGAATTACTGGTAGCCTAGGTTAATAGATGATGTCAAAAAATACGTCCTTGGATGTGAATTATATCAATCAACTAAGCCAGATTAGTAAAAAAACCTAACACATTACATCCAAATGAAGTACTTACACAGCCATGGGACATCATTAGTATTGACATTGTAGGGCCACTACCAATATCCTCTGGATACAATGGTATCTTGGTAATAGTCAATTGATTCTCCAAAATGGCACAATATATTTCTATTAACATGGAAATCTCTTCAAGAGGAGTAGCCCAAAAGTTGTGGGAATGAGTGTTCAAAGATGTAGGACTGCCAAAGAAGGTTATTAGTGACAGGGACCCCCAGTTTGTATCAAACTTTATGAAGAAATTGTGCTTACAGTTGGGGATTGAACAAAACCCTTCAATAGCCTACTATCCTCAAACTAATGGGCAAACTAAGTATGTAAATCAAGAACTAGAACAATACCTTTGACTTTACATCAGTCATCGATAAGACGATTGGGCTGAATGGCTATTGATAGCTGAATTTGCTTATAATAATTGAAAACACGCTAGCATAGGCAAGTCTCCATTCTTGATCAACCTAGGGCAATATCCAAACACTGGGAACAAGACTAGTAGGGTGGAAAGAAAGACCCCTTCAGTTAAAGAATTCCTAGAAGGAATAAGGACAATGAGAAGAGAAGTAGAGGAGGCACTGAGGAAGACAAACCAAATAATAAAGGAAACATTGAAGGAGGCAAAAGAGACTATTAGCCTGACATGAGCTAAAGATGTGATACTAAGTCCTAATTGCATGCTAAAGAGTTTGTGGGGATGAATCAAGAATGAAGGTATTAAAAAGAGAATATAGAAACTTAGCATGATAATTAAGATAAAAATGTTTGAAAGGATTGTAAGCTCAATCTAGATTCTTCTCGCATGGTGTCCCTAAGGTGTTCACCTTTACACACCATAATAAGCTCACTATCAAAGTAGTCAGTAAACCACTCATGGGCCTTACCACACTCAATCAAGCCCTTATCTGCACCCCCACACCAAACCTTATGGGTGTGATACAATTTGAGTTGATGATTAGCTAGGCTTTTCAGGCCTGCTACTTTGTAGAAGGTTGTCCAAGTGACCACTACGTCTTGTCTCTTGACTAAGTAGGGTATAGAGTTCCAGTCTCCTCAACAACCCAACCATTTCACTTAGAACTCAGAAAAGTGCCATAAGACAACTCTTGAGCCCTTGAGATAGTGGCAGGTGTCAAAATTCCATTACCTCTCTCTCAGACTCTCTGAGTGTTATATTAAAAGTACAAACTGATGAGACTCAATTAAAAATAAATAAAAAAGGAAACTCTTTCTTCTTCTAGCCTCTTTCACTTCTCTCCTCTATGACATTGCCATGTGGACATGATAGATGTCACCTCCCTATCCTCCATGCCTACTGGCCATAGCCATATGCTCCTACTCTACCTCCATACTTCACTCCTACCTGACATCCTCTAATCTCCAAACTGACTTCCTTCTACTCTGAATATGATCTAGAAACACGTGCAAGTGCATACAAAGGTAATTGATATTTCTATTGCTCTATGGCACATCTGCTTCTTGACTGAGTCCAGTAGTGATGGGATCATTAGCCATTAATAGACTTTTGATCTGTCATCTTGGTATCATATTAGTCCAAGTCCACTCTAGATTGAAATTCTATTGCATTCCAGAGGTATCCTTTAACATCTGAGTTCTAAAGTATCAACATTGATAGTCTGCCTCTGAGAACCTGATGCTAGCTCATCAGTCTTGCCTCCTGAGGTATATGCTAGAATAGCATATAGTAGCTTGGCAACTACCTAATAGAAGTACCCAATCTTGGGTCTAGATTATGTCTGGGGCTTGTAGGAGTTCTCTAGAGTGGGTTCCAATAGTGAAATCCAGGGTTATAATTTTTATCCCATGCTACATTTCTGCAGA
>Ga0153985_1000343_pt1 | contig 12735 bp, 12 predicted proteins | sample TSGA069MetaG_FD_104715 | JGI IMG/M metagenome (GOLD analysis project Ga0153985, IMG submission 104715) | Attine ant fungus gardens microbial communities from Georgia, USA - TSGA069 MetaG | ecosystem: Host-associated > Fungi > Mycelium > Unclassified | place: USA: Georgia, Alexander Wildlife...
GCGAATCCTATGAATCGGCCTATGAAAACGTTTCATTTGCATAGGCTTAGTTCAGTGCACCTTCTTTTCTAAAGACAGTAGGAAAAGAAATCATTTTTCATCTTGACTTATCACCACTATGCTATTTCTTATTAATATATTTTTTCGTCTGTTTTCCAGACTAGATAAAGAATACTGCTAACATTACCACAATCAAAAGTAGTAAAACAAAAATAATCGCTTTATTTAAAAAACTGCTGCGTTCTTTTTGCTTCACTCGTTCACTGCTGCGAGACTTAGTAACAGGTTTGTTTTTTTTCAACTCTTTGCGGTAGACTGTACTGATTTCTTTTTCTCTTTTTTCATAGGCCTGTTCAGCGGCTTTACGTTGCTCTTCCGCCAAACGTTCCTGCTCTTCTTTTCGTTTCCTCAATTCGCTGCGCGTCACCAAGGGTGATTGGCTCATGCGTGATCCTCTCCTTAACTATTTTTCGTACTACTTCTTACGAAAAATTTGCTTAATTCTTATGCTGATTGCTACTATTTTTTAATTGCAGCAATTCCCAATAATTAACCGCAAAGATCGTCTTAGCATCACAAATCAAGCCATCTTGAATCGCTTGCTTCGCTTCATCCATAGTCAATTCGTAAAGCTCTAAGACCTCATCCTCATCTTGTGGTCGCGGATTCTCAACCTTGACCAAATCAGTTGCGGCGTAAATATATAATTTTTCATTTGAAAACCCTGGTGATAAATACATTTCATTTATGTACGTTAATTCTTCAGTACTGTAGCCGGTCTCTTCTTCTAATTCCCGCAGCGCTGTTCTTTCCGGATGCTGACCTTCACCAGGATCGATTTTCCCAGCAGGAATCTCCATTACAACTTTTTCTAAAGGCTTACGGAATTGTTTAACCATGATCATTTTATTTTCTTTCGTTATAGGAATGATCCCTACACCGCCATGATGGAAAACCAATTCGCGTTTTGCAGTGCCTCCCATCGGCAAGGCCACGTCATCCAAATAAACATCAATAATCTTTCCCTTAAATAATTCTTTCCGTTCTATCGTCTTTTCTTCAAAATCTTTAAATTCTAACATTGAGACACCTTTCTTTCTCCTATTAAAGAATTCATTTTTTATTCTACAAAAAACTACGCCCAATTTTCCCTGTACATTCTAGCTAACTAAAAAGTTATTACTGGTAGTAAATTTTAGCAAGCTGTGAAAAGTTGGCTGGCAAATAGCTCTACCTAGATGGTTCTGCCTTATTGTATCACAGAAAATTCTTATGTTTTTTCTAAATCTGAAAAATCCATCTTTAGTCCGATACTATTTCTATAGATATTCATGCTATGATGAGCGTGTAAAGAAATCAAGCAATTTGAATGAATAATGTGAAGGGTTATTACTAGACTAGGAGGATTATTATGCGAAGGAAAATATTCCCTATCATCATCGCAGCAATCGGCATTCTCTCCTTTTTCGAAGGGGATTTCGGCGACTATATCGTCTTTTTAATGTTGGTCGTTGGTTTTTGGCTGATCTATCGTGGATTTAAAGGAAGAAAAATTCGTCCACAAAAAGAGGAATTACCATTTCTGACCAAAGAAAAAGAGGCTTATTATAGAAAATTGGATATGAGTGAACGTGAGATCGAGTTGTTCCGTGAAACAATGAATCTTTCGAAACAACAAGTTTTGCGTCTACAGCAGAATATCCAAAAAAATGCCAAGCTGAAAGCGATCGATTTGCGTCACGATACGCTGAAAGCTGCTAAAGCTTTGTTTAAAGAATTGGTAAAAGATCCAAAACGTTTACCAGAGGCTAGTCAATTTCTTTATACACACTTGCCGAACATCGTCGATTTGACTGATAATTATGTTGAAATCAACGGACATGAGGTCAAGTCAAAAGAAGTTTATGGTAAACTAGAAGAAAGCGCACAGATCATTGATCAAATGGCAGATTTAATCGTGAAAGACTATCAACAATTCGTCGCTGAAGATTTAGAAGACATGGATGTTGAAATTTCGATTGCGAAAAAAAATCTAGACCACGATCCTGATTTGTCCACAAAATAAAAACAAAAATAGCTAAAAAGAAAAGCTTAATGGACTCGCCCAGCTTTTGAGCAATAAGATTAAAATTTGTCGAGAAAGCTAGTTCATTGAGCTAAACATCAACAAAAAAATCTAGCTTAAGCTAGATTTTTTTCGAACAGGAGGACACACAGTGGAACCAGAAAATAAACCAGCAACCAAACCGGTCGACAGTACTTTAGACGATCTACTTAGCAACCCTTTTGGAACCGATTCATTAACACCGGTTCAACAACAAGAAATTTCCCACCTGCAGTCGCAAGAACAAGCGGACCGCTTAGTGGATAAATTACCTGAAGAACGCCAAGCACAAGCGCGTGAGCTTGCCAAGAAAATCGATGTCAACGATTCTCAAGCTGTCATCAGTTACGGATCAACAGCCCAAACAAAATTAAGTGAATTTTCACAATCAATGTTGAGCACCGTATCGTCACAGGACATTGGTCCTATCGGTGATTCGTTGAACCAGTTGATGTACCGCTTAAATGAAGCCAATCCTGACGAATTACGTGTCGGCGAAGGCAACATTTTCCAAAAAATGTTTGGTAAAGTAAAACAATCGATTTACGAGATTACTACAAAATACCAAAAAATCGGTGCTCAAATCGATAAGATCGCAACAAAATTAAACGTCGAAAAAGACGGTTTATTACGCGATAATCAGATGTTAGAAACACTTTATAATAAGAATAAGGATTACTTTGATGCTCTAAATATCTATATTGCCGCAGCTGAATTGAAGATCGAAGAAATGAAGATTACTACCATTCCTACCGCAACAGAAAAGGCTCAAGCCTCTGGTGATCAAATGGACGTTCAGGTCGTTAACGACTATACGCAATTCTTAGATCGTTTAGACAAACGAACCTATGATTTAAAATTGGCGCGTCAAATTACGATCCAGCAAGCACCGCAGATTCGCCTGATCCAAAATACAAATCAAGCGTTAGCAGAAAAGATCCAAGCTTCCATCAATACGGCGATTCCTTTATGGAAAAACCAAGTTGCGATCGCTTTGACCTTATTACGCCAAAAAGATGCTGCTACAGCGCAACGTCAAGTATCTGAAACAACCAACGACCTATTGAAGAAAAATTCAGAAATGTTGAAGATTTCAACGATCGAAACGGCCAAAGAAAACGAACGTGGTATCGTCGATCTAGATACATTGCAACAAACGCAAAATGATCTAGTAGAAACGTTGGAAGAAACGTTACGTATCCAAAAAGAAGGTCGCGAACGGCGCCATGTAGCCGAGATCGAGATCGGACATATGGAAAACGACTTAAAACAAAAATTAATGGAATTGAATTCCGAACAGTAATAAATGAAAAAAGCACGCCTCAAGGCGCGCTTTTTTTATGCTTTCATATAACCTAACACGACACCACCGACAATAATCAATAGACAGCCGATAATGACATAGTACATTTCTTTTTTTGTTTTGCGTTCGCCCAAAAGGAAAATACCACCTAGGGTCGAAATAATGATCCCCATTTGTGATAAGGAGAAACCAATCGCCAACCCGATGTTTTGAACACTCAACAGCATGCAAATATTTCCAATTCCCCATAATAGACCAGAAGCCATATTGCGCCAAACATAGCGATCAACCTTAGTCTTCCGAAAGGCAAAGAATCCAGCTCCGACTAGCATACCGACACTTTGCGGCAAAATAATAGCCAATGGGTCAAGTCCTGCCCATGTAATAATGATCGTATAAACGCCATAGCCTAAAGTTGAAAAAATCAATGCACGAAAGCCTTTGCCGAAGTTGAGCATACCATTATCTGTTTGAACACCGCTCTCGTCATCTTTTCGCGCCGTTAAATACGCACCTAAAACTAGCAATGCTAATGCGATAAAACCGAAAATAAAATCTTTTGTTTTTGTCCACTCATGAAAGAATACTGCACCGGCGACGGTATTCAAAATTAATTGAAAACCAGTTGAGATCGGCAATCCGACCGAAACTCCCATAAATTTCATCCCGTGAAACTGTCCGTTCTGACCAATTGACCAAAAGAAACCTGACAAGAAACCAATGAACACTATCCAACTACTCATTGCTGGCTGAACGATAATATAGGTCACGATTGCAAAAACAAACGCACCCATCGTCATTCCCAAGGTTTGCTGGTTAGCGTCACCGCCTAATTTTCCACTCACCAAAGCAATGCTTCCCCATGCTACCATCGGTATTAGGGCAATCAAAATACTCATAAACTTACTCCCTTCAATTCACAACTGGAATAGTTTAGCGAAAAAAAGGAAATTTAGCAATCGAAAACAGAAAATTTAACGTTCTTCATGATAATAATCTAATCGAGGGAAAAATAAAGTCATCGTTGTTCCTTCGTTCATTGTCGATTTTGCGGTGATCGCGACGCCTAGTTTTTCTGCGAGCCTTTTAGCTAAATACAAACCTAGTCCTGTCGAATGCTGCTGAGCCTTTCGACCATTTTCGCCCGTAAAGCCCTTATCAAAAATCCTGCCCAGATCTTCTGGCGGAATACCGACTCCGTTATCCTCCAAAATCAGTGAAGTCCCTGCACTTTTTGCTTCGATGATAATAGTGATCTGACCATGATCAGGCGTATACTTGATCGCGTTACTCAATAGCTGGCGGAAAATAAATTCGATCCACTTTGCATCTGTCAGAACTTTCGCGTCATTCTCGGCTAAAGTCAATTGTAGATTTTTTTGAATAAAATAGTTGGCTTGGCTGCGAATAATCGGTTGAATAATTTTTTTCAACGAATATTCTTGAATCAAATAATCATTTACAAATTCATCTGAACGAGAATAATACAGTACCTGTTCAACATATTCATCAATTTGCTGAATCTCATTTTGCAGCAAAACATACTTCTCATCAGGAATATCGAATTCAATCGAATTTAAAATCAGGTCTACTGCGGCTAACGGAACCTTTATCTCATGAATCCAAGAATCCATATAATCTTTCTGGTCCTTTTGGCTATTCAATAGCTGCTCCAGCATCAGATGGTGCTCCCGAACCTGCTGATTCACGTACTCTTGAATCATCAGTTCCTCACTATTCGTCGCCGACTCGATAAAATGCTGCAAATGAGAATCTTCTTGCTTAGTAAATTCCATGTACCACTTTTTTCGTCGATAATAATCAATCGTAAAAAAAAGAAAGACCAAAAATAATTGCAGAACCAATAGATAGCTCAGGTTGTCCCAAAAATTATGCATTCCAGGTGTGAGCCAAACCATAAAAATCAGCAATAAACTTAAAACAGCCCAACCCAACAAAACAAGCAGGCGATCCTTTAAATACTTGGTAAATGTCATAGCGGCTCCTTATGGGACGATATATCCTTGTCCAACCTTCGTTTGAATGTAATCGTCAATTCCAGCTTGTTCGATCTTGCGGCGCAGGCGATTGATGTTAACGGTCAATGTATTGTCATCAACAAAGCGTTCATCATCCCATAGTGCCCGTAATAATTTATCCCGGCTTAAAATTTTCCCATGCTGCTTCATCAAAATAAACAGTAAACGGTATTCATTTTTACTGAGGTCAACGACTTCCTCTTTGATCGTCATGCTGCTGTTGTCGATATTCAAAGTGATCCCGTTATGTTCCAATTCCTCGCCGCTTTCAGCATAATTGTATGAACGACGCAGTAGTGCGTTAATCTTCGCTACTAAGATATCGACTTGGAATGGCTTAGTAATATAATCATCCGCCCCCATATTCATCGCCATGATTTGATCCATGTTCGTGTTTCGGGAAGAAATAAAAATGATCGGAACTTTGGAGACTTCACGTATTTTTTGACACCAGTAATAACCATCATAAACCGGCAAATTAATATCTAATAAAACAAGCTGCGGCGCGATCTGCTCAAACTCCTCAAATACCTTATTAAAGTCCGTTGTTTGATAAACATCAAATCTCCATTTTGTTAACTCTTCACCGATCAATTGACGAATCACCGCTTCATCTTCAACGATCATGATTTTTGCCATTTTATTCCCCCGCTTTCTGTTTCCATCATATCAAAGAACAGAAAAAAAATGAAAGACGATCCTTTTTAAATTAATTTTTGGTAAAATCGATGAACCCTAAATTATCATCGATCATTCCGCCATCACCAGATAAACTGAATATACTTAAACGCGAGTTAAATTTTATTTTCATTTTCTCTTGCAAATCTTCTTTCGAATACCCTTTGATCCAAAAGTCGCCAATCTCTGACGGGATTTTTTCATCGTAATCTGTTTTCGCCATCTCCGGTGAAATAATGTTAATCGAAAACTGCGTTTGCATATGGATCATGGCATGTTGCGAATACGGTCCCACTCCGTCTTCAAAGGTTAACAATAAAACATTGCCTGTTGCTAAATATGCAGAAAGTTTTTCTTTTGCAGCTTCATCAAATGTTATTTGCATACTATAATCTCCAATCTGATTTCTTTTAGAGGCAACAGTCCGCACAATCCTAGTATGGAAAATTTGGTTTCGTTTTGGCTGGACTACAGAAAATGAATATCATAAAAAGCCCCTTTATCTGATTCATATCATCAGACGAAGGGACTTATTTTGCAAGTAATCTTACTTATTCAATTGTTGATCAAGTTTCGTCAGATCAATCTTCGTATCTTGCGCTAAGATTTCACGAAAAATCGGTAATTGCTTCTGAATTTGATCTGCTTGATCATTCTCTACCTGCATTACCAACAAAGGTTCATGCAAACTCAGACGCAATAACATCCAACCTTTTCCGTAAGGATCTGTGACAGAAAAACGTACACCCTCTTGATTTTCAGAATTCTCCGCAAAGCCTGCTTGTTTCGGCAACTCCGTTCGGAATTTTTCGATCATTTGTTGTCCAGCCTCTTTATACTCTTCTCCGCTGATCGTATAGCGAATCTCGAGTGTTTCCACTGGTTGTTCCAACTCTGCCATCAAGTCAGTCAGTTCACGATTTTCCTGCTGCAATTTTGGCAGCAGCATTAGTACCTTCGCGATCACATACGCACCATCATCTAAGAAATAATTTTCTTTGAAAGCTGCGTGAGAGCTAGTCTCGATCGCTAATTGACAATCGATGCCTTCTTCATTCAACTCAATCGCCTTATTGATAACATTGCGGTACCCAGAGATATAACGATACTGCTTGCCGCCTTTTTCTTCAATAAAGTTTTTCAAATGATCTGATGTGGGTGAGTTGGTCACGATCGTACTGCCTGGATGTTCTTGCAAGACGATTGCCGATAAGACCGCAATCAAATTATTTCGATTAATCATTTGTCCATCTTTCGAAACGATCGCCGAACGATCGACATCGGTATCGAAAATCACACCAAGATCCGCTTGATTATCCAGCACCGCTTGCTTGATGCTAGCCATCGCTTCTTTATTATCTGGATTAGGAATATGGTTTGGGAAGTTCCCGTCAGGTTCTAAAAACTGTGATCCGCTAATATCAGCACCAAGAACTGCTAGTACTTTATCAGCAAAATACCCGCCAGCGCCGTTTCCAGCGTCAACAACAATTTTCATGCCTGTTAATGGCTGCTCGCTGCCGCTGCCCTGTTGAATTTTCTCGACAAGATCTGCCGCGTAACGAGACAATAAATCAGCCTGCGCCACTCGTCCAGCTGCTCCTTCACTCGCTTCAGTGTGAGTCAAAATGTAAGCAATATCACTTTTCTCCGCGCCGCCAGCTTGACTGAAAATCTTGATACCGTTGAAATAAAACGGCAGATGACTCGCCGTCAACATGATTCCAGCATCACAAGCGAACTCTTCAAACTGTGTCGCCATAAACAAAGCAGGCGTTGTCGCTAAACCAAAATCCAAAACCTCACAACCAGCTGCTTCAAAAATAGTTACCATCGCGCCCTTCAATTCAGGCCCGGTCAAACGGCTATCATGTCCGATTCCGATTTTAAATGGACGCTTCACGCCTTTATCCGTTAACCAATTAAGAATTCCATTCGCAATCAAGCGTGCTTCCTCAGTACCCAGGTTTTTTACTTTGTCCTCAGCCGTGATAGCGATTCCACGAATATCTGAACCATTTTGCAACTTTGTTAACTCCATTGTTGAATTCCTCCTTATTCCTTTTAATGTATCTATTTTTCTTCCAGAAAAATATGTCTGATTTTCATGCCGTATACCATCCAACTAGCTATTATTGAGCTAACTCATAAATAGCTTATGAATTTTTCTAACGTAAAAATTCAAATGATTCTCGTACGCATACCATTCTACTAATCATGCTGAAGCAAGGAGTAGAACTACATCCTTCATCTCTACTTTTAGTTTATTATACCAAAAATCCCGAAAAAGAAAGCCTTTTCCGGGAAAATTTATCAATTTAAGTAAATCATACTATTTTAAATGACACGTGACCGCGGATTTTTTTTCGCTTGCCGTTTCTTTTTCCAACGAATTCTCCAATCGACCAAATGATCCATTACAAAGGTCAACCCTCTAAACAGCCAATAAATTCCAAAGGTCAAGGGAATGACGAAAAACAAATTTCGATTCCAAAGTTTATCAAAATCAAAGAACTCTCTAAAGAATAGATAACAGCTTAGGTACGCAGTGCTCAATACGGCGATCAATGCGATCTTTTTCTTATCTAACGGGAAAGAAACTTTATACAAGACCAGCAGCCCGACACAGCCTGTCAAAAAGACGGACATTGTTGATGTCGCCTGATAATCCAGATTAAACAATACATCGGCCAACTGAATGATCATTATTGCGCTGACAACTATCAATGCGCCCGGTAAAGAAACGCGTAAAATATTATTTAGGAAGTCTCCTTTGATTCGTTCATAGCTTGGTTTTAAGGCCAAGAAGAAGGAAGGAATACCCACTGTCAATGCATTGATCGGCGTTAGTTGGACTGGTTGGAAAGGATATGGACTCGCGATGATCATGAAGATCACAGCCAATATCAATGAATAGATTGTTTTAACCAAGTACATTGATGCGACACGTTCAATATTATTAATGACTCGCCGCCCTTCGTTTAATACATTTTGCATCCGAGCGAAATCGGAATCTAGTAAAATGACATCCGAAGCGGCTCTTGCAGCGCTGCTTCCATTTGCCATCGCTACACCGATATCTGCTTCACGTAATGCCAGTACATCATTGACTCCATCACCTGTCATACAGACAGTATGGTTTGCTTTCAGTGCGTGAATCAATGATTGCTTTTGCTTTGGCGTCACTCGCCCGAAAACAGTCGTATTGTTTACTAACGCTTTATAATCGATCGGTTCTTCTAGGCTCGACATATCAATAAACACTTCAGCATTTTTGATTCCAGCTTTCTGAGCGATCTTCGAAACAGTCAACGGATGATCTCCGGAAATTACTTTCAGTTGTACATCTTGTTTGGCAAAATAGCCGAAGGTCTCACGTGCATTTTCTCTCAAATTATCTGAGATGATCAGCGTCGCTAATAGTTGCGGTTCATATACCAGTTCCTCTTCTAAAGTCCCCGGGTATTCCACTAAAACAAGAACACGCTGTCCGTCCTCTAGATAAGGCTGAATCTTATTCTGCATGTCAGAGGACATGTCCTTAAAAATGAATTCTGGCGCGCCGAACGCGAAGCTGCCTTGATTTTTGAACGTTGCTCCGCTCCACTTTCGCGCAGAAGAAAAGGGGACGACTTTTTCCGCCTGCCAAGAATCAATCGCTGGAAATGCTTCTCGCAGGGCTTTCGCCGTTGCATTTTGATCCTTCAGATGATAAAGCAGTGCTCCCATGATTTCATTTAAGCGATTATCCGAAATATCCTCTAGCAGCGCCTGTTCAAATTTCAATGTACCGTCGGTGATCGTACCGGTCTTATCCAAACAGATCACATCGACCCGTGCTAACGTCTCAATGGACGGCAATGCTTGAACTAAAACCTTTTTCCGCGCCAAATTTGCTGCACCTACTGCAAAGGCCACACTTGTTAGTAGCATCAATCCTTCTGGAATCATGCTGACTAACGCGGCAACGGTTCCTAAAACAGCCTGTTTGATCGAATCAGAGGCTTGGTACTGACTATAAAAAAGCCCCAACCCCACAGGTATGATTACGATCGTTAAAACAGCGATCATCCGGCTCAAGACTTTCGTCAATTCCGAATTGCCTGTCTTTTTTGTTTTTGCTTCACTCGTTAACTGCTCTGCAAAATTATCTTTGCCTACAGCAGTTCCTCGATAAAAACATTCACCAGCGGTTACAAAGCTGCCGCTGAATAACTTGTCACGCCTAGCTTTTTGTACACGATCCGCCTCACCTGTCAGCAGCGATTCATCGACTTCCACGCCCTCACCAGCTAATAGATCGCCATCTACCGGAACCTGATCGCCGTTTCGTAAATAAAGAATATCGCCTAAAACAATTTCTTCCTGATCAATCTGCTGCAAGCGTCCCTCTCGTAAAACAGCCGCTTTCGTCTTAGCTAAGACCGATAATTTGTCAATCGTGTGTTTTGCTCGTAATTCTTGAATGATCCCAATCAGCGTATTAATGACAACTACTCCGAAAAACAAGGTATTTTTCGGCGACCCTACTAAGAGCACCAATAAGGCCAACACCAAGTTTAGAATATTAAAGATATTGATCGTATTTTCTTTGATAATTTCTTTGTCTGACTTTAATAGATTATCTTCAACTTGATTGATTTGTCCTTCTTCTATTTTTCGCTGAACTTCGGAAGTCGTTAAACCCTCTAAGCCTGCTGGAATCTCAACATCATCAAAATTTTCCTCCACCGTTTGAACTTCTTCTTTTTTTTTCATCCGGTTTCACCTCATCTCATTTGTAACTAACGCTGTTTTTACAGCAAAAAATATGCTGTTCTACTCTATGTTTATCTTAACACGACTTCCATTTTAAGTCGGTTTTGAACATTAAAAGCTATAATCTCTTAAATTATTTTGAAGCATTGCTCCTTTTTATGAAAAAAGACTGTAGATAATATCCGTAAAATGGATGTTATCTACAGTCTAAGACGCGAGTTATTTTTGAATAGAGTAAACGTAATGAGGCATGTTTACTCCGCGGTAATGCTTAATAAACTCCCCTCTGCGAGCCATGCCATTTCTCTTCGCAACTTTTTGCGACGCTATATTCGTGTCACGAATAATCGAAAAAACTTCCTCCGCCTCTAATTTCTCGAAAGCGTACTTCTTGCACGCCCTGGCTGCTTCAACAGCATAACCTTTGTGCCAGAATGCTCGTTGAAATAAATAGCCGATCTCTAAAACTTTGCGGCCAGAAAAGTCCTGCCACGTTACGCCACATTGTCCAATCATCTCATCAGTTTCCTTTAAAATGACCGCCCATAAGCCAAATCCATCTCGGCGATAATTTTCGATTTGCTTATCTAGCCAATTTTGAACTTCATTATCATCGAAGGCACCCTCATAAGCATACATCGTTTGTTCATCCTGTAAAATTTTACTCAGAGACCCGCTATCCGATTGCTGCAGTTCACGAAGATAGAGTCGGTTTGTTTCAATAATCATTAGTTCCCCTCCATACACATCTAGTAAAAAATCGGCGTGACAAAAAACATGCCGCAAACAATTTGCGACATGCTCGACTTTAAACGTCTTTTGGTACATAAAAACTGCGATTATCCATTCCGAAAATGCGCTCTGTATACGTTCCTGGTTCAGCACTTTTCACTGCACTAGATATCATTTGCATTGAGGCATCGATATTATCGATTTGATGTAGGATTTCCGCTTCCATAATACGCGGACGTACCGGTGAACCATATTCTAAAAGACCGTGATGGGATAATACCATGTGACGCAAAATTACGATATCCTCATCCGCGTCATTGATCTTCAATTCAGCACACGCCTTGGTGATTTCTTCATCTACCAAAACAAGATGCCCCACAAGGTTTCCTACTACTGTGTATTCCGTTGAAGAAGGGCCAGTCAGCTCGATCACTTTGCCTAAGTCATGAATAATGATTCCTGCATAAAGCAGAGATGTATTTAACTGCGGGTATTCCTTCGCGATCGCCTTGCCTAAACGTAGCATCGTTAGCGTGTGAAAAGCTAAGCCTCCAGCAAACGCATGGTGATTGCGCTTCGCTGCTGGAAATTCGAAAAATTCCTTTTGGTATTTATTCAGCAAGAAACGAACGATCCGATTCCAATGAGCATTAGTGATTTCGAATAATGTTTTGTTGAACTCTTCTTCCATATCCTCACGTTTGATTGGTGCACGTTCCATATACAATGCCGGATCATTCGGTTCATCCGTTTTGGTAGTACGCAGATGCATAATCTTGACCTGCGGATTTCCTTGATACAGCTCCCGCTTGCCATTTAATAAAACGACCTGCCCCGCCTTATAACGTTTGATCTCTTCTTCAGATGCATCCCAAAATTTTCCATCCACTGTTCCAGAAGTATCTTGGAAAGTAAACGCGATAAATTTTTTTCCGTTTTTAGCTAGACGGACATCGGCGTTTTTGATCAATACGTACATTTCAAACTGCTCGTCGACTGTTAATTCTTTGATTTTTTTCATCGTTGGACTCCCTTCAATTCCCAGACTGGCTGGTGAAGCTCTTGGTAATAGCTTACCATTTCTTGGTCAGATGACAAACAAATGACTTGATAATTTTGAC
>Ga0153985_1000344_pt1 | contig 12722 bp, 10 predicted proteins | sample TSGA069MetaG_FD_104715 | JGI IMG/M metagenome (GOLD analysis project Ga0153985, IMG submission 104715) | Attine ant fungus gardens microbial communities from Georgia, USA - TSGA069 MetaG | ecosystem: Host-associated > Fungi > Mycelium > Unclassified | place: USA: Georgia, Alexander Wildlife...
GCAAAGGCAGGTCGAAAATTTGCCCACATCCTTCTGATGACATACGATCACCCTTTCCTCTGAATGACCTTAGTGTACAAAGAATGGTCTTGACGCATCCCATAAAAATTAACACCAATTTTTTAAAAAGGATCGAAGGCAGTTATCCTCCGATCCTTTTGATTTCCCGTTTGCCTATTTTTCGGCGAATCTTAAAAGCAACGCCTACATGAACCTAGACCGTTGCCTTCTGCTTGACTTGCAGGGCACTTTTTTTCAGCAAGACTCGCTCCAAACGGGGGCGATTATAGCGTTGGATCATGATGAATGGGCAGTTTGCCAATAACGCATAGACGATCATCACCCAGCCCGCCCACGTAGGATTCCAGAGGAAAAAGAACGGTGCTGGAACAATCAGCAGCCAATGGGTCAGCTCTGCTCGGCGTGTTTCGATGACGAATTTTTCCAGATAGTCCTTTTGTTGCTGAGCCAAGCGAGATTTGTCAAAGCTTTTTTTGGCAATCACAGTGCCGTCGGGCAATTTGTCTTTCCACTGACGAATACGAAATACCTCCGCCCAGATTCTGCCGCCTTTTTCAAAGGCAAAAGAACGGAACCAGTTGGCATGACGTTCAAAAAAAGCATCACTGACTTTGCGCAAGCCAAACGAGATGCCTAGATGAAACAGCAGCCAAGCCAAGCTGTCTGTAATGAGCAAGAGCAGTGGAGATAAGGTGATCAGCGGCATGTGCATCGCCTCCTATAAATTGATTTTTCGTCCTTTCCAGGTCACGGATTTCAACAAATGGGTTTGGATCCATGACCAACCAAATAAGCCTAGGAAAAAAAGAAAGTAACATGGGAAAAAAAGCAGCAAGACTCGGTTGAAGTTGCCGACACGGCGGGCAAAGCACAGAGTTTGTCCAAAATAAGCAGCATAAAAAAGCAGTCCTAGCCAAAGCGGTTCCATCAGAAATGGTGCCGCCAGCGCCAGTACCCCAATGCCGCCGCTGATCCACAAGATGACACCCGCCATGATCAAAGGGTGAGTGAATTGCGAAGCAGTGGCAAAGTCCTTCGTCCAGCCTTGAACAAGTTGACGAACACCAGCTGGATACATCCGAAAGGCCAACAGGTCTTTTCCACCATACAAGGCGATCGGCAAGCGTTTTTTCTTAAAACGTCTCGCTAGTGCTAGATCATCTAAGATTCCTTGTGGCATGTCCTGATGCCCATTGGCTTGAAGGTACGCTGTTTTGCTGCACAAGATACACGGACCAAAGGCGCCGCCGGCTGAGAGTTTTTCGCCTACGATAGAAAAGCGGTTCAACCCGACAGGTAAGATGACATTAAAGAGGGCAGATAGTTGTTCATACAGGCGCTTCGTTTGATGATAGGGCTGCACCGAGAGTAGGCCTTGTCCCGATCGCTCCTCATACGCAGCGAAAAGGCGCTCTAAGCCATCTTCTGCTAGAAAGAAGGTATCGGCATCCAAAAATAATAGATACTTGCCCACCGCTTGTGAGGCGCCTAACCAGCAAGCCGCCGCTTTCCCAGCAGAATCAGCAGCGGTTTGCAAGACCGTCGCACCGAAGCGCTTGGCACAGGCGATCGTCTCGTCTTCCGATCCGTCATCAACCACCAAAATCTCCACAGGATAAAGGGTTTGCTGCTGCAAGGATGTCAACAATTGCGGCAAATTTTCTGCTTCATTGCGGGCGGGGATGATGATCGACAATTCTGCCCTCTCCTTCAAGTCTTTGGATGCGGCTGTCTCCTTGCGGGTGGGTATCGTCGGCAGGCGGAAAAAAATCAGCCAGCCTGCCAGCCAAGCAGCGCAAATACCAGCGAGCAGCAGGTACACAGTCATCATCCTTTCTTGTCTTAGTGTTCTCTTTTGGTGATCATCTCACTGACTTGCTGGCCACTAAGGGTCACCATCGGCATGCCGGCACCGGGATTGACCGTACCGCCAACGAAGTATAGATTTTCGTAGCGTTCGCTGTGTTTCGGGTGTTTAAAGCCATGATTTTTCTTGCGATTAGAGACCGTGCCGTAGATGGCGCCGCGATGTGACAAATAATTCTTTTGGATGTCTTCGGGTGTCCAGCGGTCTTCATACACGATGTGCTTGCGTAGATCCGTTAAGCCCATGTTTTCCAGCTTGATCAAGATCCGTTCACGAAAGGCATCGTATTCCGCTTCCGTAAAGGGTTTATCCTGCAAATAAGGGATATGAGGCAAGATTTTGATGTTCTCATGCCCTGCCACTGTTTGCGAAGGATCGGTTTTGTTGGCATTGACCAAATAGATCGTTGGGTCTTCCGGCAGCTGATGCTGATGGAAATTTTGATCAAAGTTTTCTTTTGAGGCATTGGAAAAGAAAAAGTTGTGGTGCGCCAGTTGCGGATAGGAGGTTTTGACCCCTAAGTGCAAGACAAAGCCAGAACTTGCTGGTTCAAATTTTTCTTCCAGTTTTCGAGTAAAGGTCGGCGCTTCTTCTAACAGCTCTTCATAAGCCGGGATCACTTCCATGTTGGAAACAAAATAGTCGGCTTCGATCAACGTACCATCATCCAAACGAGCGGCACGGATTTGTTCTTGTTCAACGATCAATTTTTCCACTTTATGTCCCGTATGGAAGGTCACACCGATCTCTTTTGCTAAGCGAACGATGCCTTCGGCTAACCGATGCATCCCGCCTGGCACGTACCAGACACCTTGGGCATGCTGCATGTAGATCATCATGTTCAAGACGGCTGGGGCGTCATAAGGAGACGACCCGACATACTTGATAAAATAGCTCAGCATGTCTTGCAGCTGCGGATTGCTGACACGTTTTTGAATGGCATCATGCATGGAAGAGAAATAATCAAAGCCTTTCAGCGCTTTGATCACGCCGTGATACTTCAAGATTTCTTTCGTGGTATCTAAGCCTTTCTCGAAATAGCCTTTTTCCGTGATATCATAAATCTTTTGCGCATAGTCCAAAAAGTTTTGGTACTCTGCCATGTCTTTTTCCGACAAGTGGGGGTTTTCCTTTGCCATGCGGGCAAGATCGCCATAGAGATCAATCTTGGTGCCGTCGGGGAAAAAGGAGCGCCATTCCAATGGCAATCGGCGAATCGCAACATAATCCGCCATATCGCGATTGCTGCCAGTAAATAATTTTTCAAAAATCTGCGGCATCGTCAAAATCGAAGGACCTAAGTCAAAGCCGAAGCCGTTTGTTTCCAGTCGGTTCAATTTGCCACCTAAATGGTGATTTTTTTCATATAATGATACATCAAAGCCATTTTGGGCTAATGAGACCGCCGCTGATAGACCACCAAGTCCGCCGCCGATCACTACAACTGTTTTTTTCTCATTCATTGAATTGCTCCTCGTTTGCTTTAATAAACGTCCCTATTTAGCCAATTCTTTTCACCGAAACAGACGGTTGCGTCTCACTGCAACTGCGTGTCTTCGCACTATTTTGGCATTGGCAACTTGAATCAAAGGATCGTTTTTCTAGATAATTCTATAGTATCACACCTTTGAAAAAATGACGGGGATGAGCCTACCGGTCAACTGATGCTGTTTTTTCTCAACCATGATTTCAGCGAATGAAAAAACAACCAGCTGGAAAAGAAAGGAAACCCAGTCATTTCGTCCATTCCGAAAATATTCTTTTTATAACAACAATTATCAGAATAGTTGAACATTTTTGACGTTAATACCAGCGAAAACAAATCTTCGTATGGTTACGAAAAAACGCGTTTGAGCCAATTTGGAATATCCTGTACATTGAATGTAGCGAAAGTCCTTCCCCCAATCATTAAAAAAAACAAAAGGGCCTTCTCAGTAAGACATTGCTTAACAGTGACTCTTTTTGATAATGACACGTATTGTCGCCCTTTCCTAACACTTATAAGGAGTATTGATATGAACTTAAAAACGATCCAATCAGCCGAAGAATATGTAAACTTTTTTGACGTAGAATTTATCCACTCGCCCTGTTCTTATACACACCCAAAAATCTTTAATTTTTATCTCTCTTTGCGCCAACGATTCTTGGCGATCTATGAACAAGACGAGGGTACTTTTTTCGAAAAAATGTCGTTGCTATTAGATATCGACGCACAGCTGCAAATACTAAAAGAACTTTATGTTTTAAAAATTTCTTCTCTAAACGAGTATACGGAAGAAGAGATCATTCAGCTGACGGTCAAAGACAAAACCTGTTTCTATCGGGAATTGACCGGTCTTCAGCTAAACCAAAAGGCGCCTTGGAGTTTGATTTACTTAAGTGAAGCCCAATGATTTCGCCCACATTGATCGATTGAATTGAAAACCGCTGGTTCCAAAGGCTTGCATCCGTACCTGATGCACTCCCCACTTCCCCTCCCCACACTCCTGCACAGCTGCGGAGAGTCAAGCCATTAAAAAAGAAAGCATCTTTCCTTCTCACTGTCTAAGCAGTGAAGGAAAAGTGCTTTCTTTTCATGTAAAAGGCCCTTTCTAGCAACTCTTTAGGTCAAAACAGAATGGGAAACTAGAAGAGGTCTTTTAGGGCAAATTGGCGGGTGACGTTAGGATTGATCCGTTCAAGCAGCCGATTCCAGTCAGAAGAAGAAGGGATCGTTTTGAAGACGATACATTCAACGATATCTCGAAATTCGGTCGCATGCTCGGCATAGTTCGTAACTAGCAGATCAATGGTATTTTGTTCTAAATATTGAGCATTGACTTCCCCTGAGTCAGGATAAAAGACTTGATGGGATCGGCTAAAATAGCGGTTGGACCAGCCCTCAATGTACTGAACGATATTGTTATTTCCTTCGAAGATAAAGGCGATATTTTTTCGGGGAAACCAATGACGTTCTCGAACAGATTCGATAAAAATCACTAAGTTTGCACAAAAATCCGTCAGATACTCCACAGAATAAAGGGTGTGGTACTCGCAACTACTTTCTAAAAACTCTCGGTAAGCAGCAAACTCCTTAGAAAAAGTTTTCTTAATAAACGCATTCACATCATAAATATTACGATTGGCCGAAGTGGATAAGCACTCCTTCAATTTGGCAGAAGTAAAAAAGGATTCGATCAGAATCTGATCTTCCTTAGGCTTTTTCGACGATACATTCAACATCTGATAAAACTCGTTGGTCAACGTGCGAATCTCGGTCCAATGATTATAAGAAAGACAAAACTTTTGTTCGACGATCACATTTTGCAGTTTTTTCTTTGTGATAATACTAACAAACAAAAAGATAAGTTCATCGTTCGTCAATCGACATTGAAAGTACTTTTCAATAATGCCATTGATTCGCTGAAAGTGCATCAGCTGAATACTGTGTCGCAAGGCGTGGTACAATTCGTCGTTGATTTGCACAGTTTTGCCTTGCATAAATCGCTCAAGCGAAATATAGAGTAGATACGTATATTGTGAAAACGAAACGGTGTGATAACTATTTTTGTTAAACATCCTGCCGATTTCCGTTACTGCCTGTTGGACCGCAGCTGGCGGAAAGACAGTATGGGGTGTGCTATCCGTTTCATAGAAAAAGGTACAGAAGAAATTGCGGATATCTGCTTCTTGTCCAACGATATTCAGGGGATCTAGTGCTAGTTGGAGATCAAAACGTGCCAGTTGTTCATGAATGCGCTGCAAGTATTTTGATAAGGTACTCTTGGATAAAAACAAGCAGTCCGCCCACTCATCGATCGTCTTTAACTCTCCAATAAAAATATTTTCCAATAAAATAAAGAGCGGTTCATTCGCTAAAAGCGAGGCTTTTTTCTTTTCATACTGTGAATAATCAAATAGTTCAAACGAATAGCCTTGATTGGTGGAAGTGATCAGGATCAACCCACAGAAATAATCATTAATCTGACTGATGTCTTTGCCAATCGTCCTTGTGGTACTACTTGTTACTTCAGCCAAATGGCTGGCACTGCAAATTTCATTTTTTTCAAATTCACTTAGAATCTGCAGCCATCGGACGGTCGATTTGCTTGTGACAAAACTCAATTGAAAATTTTTCAAACATAAGCTCCTTACTAAGAATTTCTTTTTTGCGGCTAATTTACGCATGAAAGGCGCCTAAGCAGTCTCATTATATCGGTTTTCATCCTACATAAAAAATCGGTTTTTTCATAGACTGATGAAAAAAAGCGTTGTGTCCAGACTACTGTCTTATAACAATTATTTTATCGGCTATTAAAAATAGTGCAAGGATTTCGCTTTTGCTTTCATCAGATTCTGCTTAAGAAATAAGAAAATTCTTTGTATCATTTGCTTCATTTTGAAAAAAAGCTGCTATGTTGAAAATCACCTAAGTTTTCTTTATTTGTCTAAATGTGTCTGTCATGATGTTTAAAAGCTGTTCATATTGCGTTTCTTGACTTACTTTTTTCATCTGCACGTTAAAGTCCTGTTCAATAAATTGTTTGGGTATCAACTGATCCATTTCTATTTTTGAAAGCCTCTCGGTACATTCCGCTAACAGTTGGTAATCCTTTACGAGTGTTTGCGGCAGCTTGTATGTTTGTGTAAAAAAGGAATAGCTCGCATTCTTTTGAATCGTTAGTGCCACCTGCTTTTGAATCAAATAGTGTAATTTTTCTAATTGCTTATCTGTGACGGATCGTTCACCGTTTTGTTCAAATAATTGACAGTAATAGTCTAAAAATTCGCTATTGGCCATCACTGCCTCAAAATCCGTTTTATTTATTCTCATAAAATGTTCCCCTCTTTTTTTATTTTATGCATCACTGTGTAAAACATTCTTTTCGTTTAACAGAAAAAAAGAGCAGCTCATTTATCTCTTCTACTTTTTTATGGTTAATCATTTCTTGTTAGTTCTTTTCAACGATCAATACTGATTAGAAAAAAAGGAGTAGACTTATAATTGATGCACTTCCTGATTATTCGCTCCCCTACTTCGTTAGCAAGTTTTTATTCGTAGGGGTAATAACTGTAACGATTTTGCTTCTCCGCTCATCATCAATAGCATTCGAACCTACCATTTGTGCTGCTGGCTGACCGATCTGTTCACGCCAGTTTATGGGTTAGCAACTGTTACGGTTATGTGAAAATTATAAAGAATCTATGCACGATTTTTTTAAACATTTTTTTCGGTTTTCATGAAAAAAAAATTAAAATCGTTGCTCCCAAAAAATTGCTGGAAAAAGACAAAAAAAGAAAGTATCCACGATACTCTCTTTTCGGCAATCCTTATTTTGTTAAAAAAGCGATTGGATCGACCAATTTCGCTTGGCTCAAGCTAGGCGATGCACTGACTTCAAAGTGCAGGTGTGCGCCTGTGCTATTGCCCGTACTACCCATGAGCGCAATCGTTTCTCCTTGTTCCACTTGTTGACCAACCTTCACAAGGTTCTGTTGATTGTGAGCATAGAGTGTCGTCATCCCGTCCTCATGGAGAATCGCTACATAATTCCCCCAAGAAGGATGAACCTCTGAACGGATGACCGTTCCAGATTGACTTGCCATGATGGGTGTCCCAAACGCTGCGGCAAAGTCAACGCCCCGATGAAAGCTTCCCCAACGTGGGCCAAAAGTAGAAGTGACAACGGCTTTTTCAACAGGAAAAAGATACGTCTCACTTGCGGTCACATCAGGTTTTTTCTGATCATAACGGGTCAACGCATAGGCTTCGATCAATGCGGTCAGCTTTTGATCATACGCGGTATCAGTGGCATACCGACCAGTCAAATAATGGGCAGCTTCTTGATAAGAAGCCGCTTCTGATTTCCATACACCTTTATAAAAATCAGACTGCTGTCCGACCCCTTCTTTCAACAAACGAGCATAGTCCATCAATGACTCTTTGTACCCAGTATATTGGCGGAAAGTTGCCGTGATTGTGTAGTGATTTCCCGAACCATCATCTTCTTGTGTCCGAAAAGCGACACCCTGTCCTTGATAGGTTCCTTTGATACCAAAGAGATTAAAGTACGGCGCCTGACTCAGTCTGCTTTGCCCGCCACCTGATTCTAAAATAGCCTGTGCAATCATGACAGAAGCGTACAAATCATTTTTCAAGCCAATTTCCCGAGCATCTTCGCCGATTTCTTGGATAAAATCCCACACTTCTTTTACTGGTGTGACCGTCCAGCTCGTTTCGCTACCTTGCTGCGTTATAGGATCGGATTGACTTGGCCCGCTTGGTGCTGGGGTACTTGGTGGTATGATCGGAGACACAGCCGCCGGTGTTTCTTGACTTGCTCCCCTATTTTCTTCTGGTGTCGGTTGCGTTTCTACAGGTTTTGACGGTTGGGGCTTCTCTGGCTGCGTCTCAGGTTTGGGCGCTTCAGGCTGTGTTGGTTTTTCTGGTTTCGGTGCTGGGGTTGGTTCTTCTGGCTGAGAAGGCTCTGGCTTACTCGGTAGTTCTGGCTCTGGTTTCGGCTCTGGTTTCGGTTCTGGCGTCGGTTGGGGATCTGGGGTTGGTTCTTCGGTTTGCTCTGTTCCCTCCGGCGCTGTCTCAGATCCTTCTGGTACACTTTCTACAGGTGCCGATCCTTGCTCCGAATCGGACACTTGTCCTTCCCCTGCTGGAGCAGTTTCTTCAACCGTCCCTGCTGTGCTGCTACTGTCACTTTCTTGTGCAGCTGTTTCTGATGTTTGGGCAACGATCGTACCTTCCGATGCAACAACCGCAGCTGAAACTGGCACACCAGCTAAAAGTTGTCCGCAAACCAAAAGAAGCGCTACCCCTTTTTGCGAATGCTTCATAGGCGATTTCCTTTCTCTCCTTTTTTCACTTAACAACCTCTATCAAAAAAACATGTTGTCATCCAAATAGTAAGTAAATATCAATTCTCTTTTATTATACTACGCTTCGTTTTTTCGACTCAAGCAAATGACTCCCGTGCTTGTCAAAGAGAACGAGTTGTTGGAAGAATGGGTCTACTGGTAAAGGATCACGTTTTGCATCCAATTCGTTATCGAGTCTGGGTTGCAGCTTTTTCTTTCTGTTGCCTAAGATCCTCTGGCGTCATCAGAAAAAAACACAGTTTTTCAAATGGGCAACTGCCAGTTGAAAAACTGTGTTTTTATCGTCTTTTCTTGCTTCATTAGCTTTTTATCTAGCGTTTGGAGCCTTTCTATTAGCGCTTCGTTTTCTCAAGTTTATGTATGATTTTTGGCAATTGGTTTCTCAGGTCCTTGCTATACTTACCGTGAACGATTGATATTCCCGGAAATGTTCTGCTGGTAGTCAGAGTCTTCAAGGCACTGTGACAAGAACGCCTAACAGTTGAACGTTTCATTCTCTGTGTAAATGATTATGCTATAATTATTTAAACTTATTTTTCGGAGGCTGACATGAAAACATTTCAATTAAAATTCATGCGAAATCGTACGTTGATTCGCTGGCTGCAATTGTTGAATGAATTTGAGAAAAGTCCCTCCCGTACACTGGGAGAACTCGCTGAAGTGACCGAGAGCAGTACGCGTACGTTGATTACTGACATTGCTAGCTTGCGAGAGTATTTTAAAGGGGCTATGGCGATCCATACAGCAAAAATCGGGTATCTTTTTGAAGAAATCGATCATGATAGGTATCGAAAGCAAAAGCAAGAATTGATAAAAGATGAACCGATTTTCCAGATTTTAGAAAGTATTTTTTATGATGAGCAGCAAACCCTCTTTGATTGGAGCTTAACGCTTAATATTTCTGAACAAGCGCTGATCAGCTACTTCCGGAAAATACAGCCATTTTTATCCCCTTTCTGTTTAAAAATCAAAACGGATCCCGTCTCTTTGGCAGGTTCGGAGATCGATATACGAAAATTTTTCTGTCTTTTTTACTACGAGTCTGACATTAATGTCCACACGTTATTTCCCTCGATCCATGTACAAGATGCGGTGATGGAAATCACTGACCTTTTGGAAACGAAGGCCTTACAGAGCTCTTCTTTTTCTTATTTTGCTTATATCCTTTATATGAGCGTGGAGCGCAGCAAACGCGGTTTACTTGCTGCCCCCTCTCCAGAACTAAGCGAGTTAGTTAAAAAAAATGGTTTACTTTCAAATTATGAGGACCTTAAAAAGATTATCCAGCGTTATTTTACCTTTGAGTTTCCTCAAGAAGAAGCAATCTATCTTTTGACTTGCATCATTTGTCGTCGCAAACTCAACACCGATCTAGAAACAAGCAAAGTGTTTTGTCTTAACTATAACCACTGGCCCGCGATCAAACAAATCACTGCTGATTTCTATACCCAAAATCGCGGCAACAGCTTTGATGAACAAAAAGATTTGCTTTGGTTAGAGTCATTCTTCACTATTTTTAAGCTTCGTGAGTTGTTGTCGCCAACGATGAACGTCAACATCGATGATTTGAATGCTTTCGTCAAAGAAAAATTTGCGGCTGAATATAAAAAAAATCGCCAGTTTTTGCTCTCACATCCTCTTGTGAAAACACTCTATTCTTTCGACCATTTGGATGATTTTTGTACAAGTCTCACCTTCCACATGGAAGCCATCATTGAAGAGAATTGGGGCACACGGAGAACTATAGCTGTTATTTTTGAAGGTAACGAGTATGTTTGTGAGTACGCCGAAAGTATTATCCGAAAATATCTTGGCGTTTATCATGAAATGTACTACCCTGATTCAAACGAACTCTCCCACGAGTATTTAAAAGAAAAAAACATTAATTTTCTCATTACTAACTACTCCGAATACGCCACTGAATACTTACTGGATGTTGAAAGTGTCTTATTAAAATCAATACCCGACGCTGCCGATTGGAATTATCTTTTGAATCGAATCAATCCGAGAATTTTGCGGTTGGTCGTTCTTGATAATACGTAGTAATTCCAATCATTCACGCCGCTTCTCCAAAGAAAGAGAATTGATATTTCCTTGTCGCCTTTAAACGAACGCCTGACTAATCCTCCCATATAAAGCTGTTCTTTTTTAGTGGAAGCAGCTTTATATGGGACTTTTCCAATGAATCAAGTACGCTTTTTCCTTCTACGCTGCTACTATCAGCAATCATTGCTCTTTGGATTGATCTGCACTTAAAAATGTCCGTTTCGTAAAAGCCAGTGCGCCTACGAGGGTCATGAGTACGATGATTGGATGAGAAGATGCAGACAAGATCCCCAAAATCGCCGTCAACAGCGTGCCCGTATAACTCAAACCGACTGCCCATTGCTGAAGCCTTGAAAGCTCTCGCAGCTGCCCTTTAAAGGCCACCCCCAGCATCATTGCTCCGACAAAAGATAAAAGACCAAAAACTACATGTAAAAGTAACATTCTTTTTCCTCCTTTCTTAAATGTTCACATCGATCGCTTCAGCGATTCGTCTGCCGTATTCTGGGTCCGCACGGTAAAAATGCATGACCTGCCGTTCTTTGATCTGTTGATTTTGAACCTGTCCCAAACTTCCCGCAATCGTTTGAATTAAACGTGTTCGTTCTTCTTCTGAGAGCAAACGATAAAAATCACCTGCTTGGCTATAATAGTCTTCATCGTAAGCAAAGGAACCGATCTCTCCTTCTAACGAATAGTGGATGCCCTTGGCATGCGGGTTTTCTTTGATGCCATCGAAACTGTTCGGTTCATAATTGATCCCTGAAGAATTCGTTTTGGTATTCATGAAACCGTCCTGTTGGTGATTATGGACAGGCGCTTTTGGCGCATTGATCGGCAACTGGCTGCTGTTGGGTCCAACTCGATAACGATGCGCATCACCGTAAGCAAACAACCGACCTTGCAATAGTTTGTCCGGAGAAAAATCAATCCCTGGAACGATATTGCCCGGTGAAAAAGTGACTTGCTCGACTTCGTTGAAATAGTTCTCTGGATTGCGATTCAAAGTCATTCGTCCCACTTCAATGAGCGGATAGTCTTTTTGTGAGACTGTTTTGGTCACATCAAAAAGATTGACGGCAGCTGACCAACCTTCTTCAAAGGGAATGATTTGAACATAGAGTGTCCAAGAAGGATACTCCTTTGCCTCAATCGCTTTATATAGATCTTCAATATGATAATCAGGATTGCTTCCCGCAAGTTCTGCTGCGAGTGCCGCACTCATGTTCATAATGCCTTGATCCGTCCGAAAATGATATTTCACCCAAAAGCGTTCTCCCTCTGCGTTGAGCCAAGCGAATGTATGGCTCCCATACCCATGCATATGACGAAAGGTTGCCGGTAAGCCCCGATCCCCCATCAACAGGCTGACTTGATGGAGGGATTCCGGTGAATGGGACCAAAAATCCCATACCGCCTCTGGATTTTTCAAGTGCGTTCGCGGGTCTCTTTTTTGGGTATGGATAAAATCAGGAAACTTCAACGGATCACGAATAAAGAAAATCGGGGTATTATTGCCCACGAGATCATAATTCCCCGCTTCCGTGTAAAATTTAACCGCAAACCCCCGAGGATCGCGCAACGTATCCGCAGACCCTAGTTCTCCGGCAACCGTTGAAAAGCGAATAAACATCTCCGTTTCTTTCCCGATGGCTGAAAGAAACGCCGCTTTCGTGTACATCGTTACGTCGTTTGTTACTCGGAAGACCCCATGAGCCCCCGCACCTTTCGCATGAACGACCCGTTCGGGAATCCGCTCACGATTAAAATGTGCCAGTTTTTCTAGCAAATGGACATCTTGAATCAACACTGGGCCACGGCGCCCCGCCGTCAAAGAATTCTGGTTATCCGCTACACTGGCTCCTTGCGCAGTCGTCAACTTTTTTTTCATATCTTTCCTCTTTTCTCTATAAAATCA
>Ga0153985_1000345_pt1 | contig 12716 bp, 9 predicted proteins | sample TSGA069MetaG_FD_104715 | JGI IMG/M metagenome (GOLD analysis project Ga0153985, IMG submission 104715) | Attine ant fungus gardens microbial communities from Georgia, USA - TSGA069 MetaG | ecosystem: Host-associated > Fungi > Mycelium > Unclassified | place: USA: Georgia, Alexander Wildlife...
CTCATGGCCAAAAGATGCGATGCGTGGTTATGCATGATGATTCGGTTTTCTGGATCGACCGACAAGCGAGCGATATGACTCATAAAATGACTTGGCAGTTCACTCGTTGGCACCGCACCATTTTCCAAGCCCCAAAGCAATTCCAATGTTTGCCCATCTTCTTTGACTCGGATCACACCAAGGTTTTCCGCTGGATGTGCCGCTACATTTTTAAAGTATTTTCCTGAACCTGTCACGATAAAGTACTTGCCAGCTAGTGCCGTGGCATCAAAAATCATGGGAATTTCCCGCAAGACGCTTTGCGGATCGATGAAAGGCAAGATCTCTTCTTCTGTTAATAAGTAAGAAATATTGCCGCCGTTGCGCTCATCCCACCCCAAACGGTAAAGGTTTGCTGTCGTTTCCATCATTTCTTGTACAAAATTTGCTTGTAAAATATCAATCTTTTTCATCGTTCTCCTACTTTCTGGCTTTTAAGACGGTTTCTTCATAGGCTTTCACTTCTGATAGCCAATCCAGACCTGCTGGTACCCCTTGGCTTTCACAGAAGTAATTCCAAACATCTGCATACGGATAGTCTTTTAATTCTTCCGTCATGGCTAAACGAGTGGTGAAATCACCTGACAATTCGATTGCTTTTAGTTCTTCGATCGGTTCTAGCATCGCTTTTAGCAACGCTTTTTGAGTATTGCGCGTCCCGATCACCCACGCAGCGACCCGATTGATCGTTGCATCAAAGAAATCTAACCCAATGTTGGTTTTTGGCAATAAGTCATTGCGAACCAATTCGCGGCCAATCTCTTGCAATTCATCGTCCATGATCACGACATGATCACTATCCCAGCGTACAGGACGGCTGACATGCAGCAAAATGCCTTTGCTGAATAGTGCCAATGAAGACAATTTATTGGAGATCACTTCGGTTGGATGGAAATGTCCAGCATCCAAACAAATCAATTTATCGCGCGTCAAGCCATAGCCCATATAAAATTCATGAGAGCCGACGGTGTAGGCTTCGGCACCAAGACCAAACAGCTTGCTTTCCACGGCATCCACTGTGTATTCCGCTGGCAATTCTTCAACAAAAATCTCATCTAATGCTGTCATCAAGCGTTCCCGTGGTGTAAAACGATCGATCGGGTTGTCTTTGTAGCCATCTGGCACCCAGAAATTATTGACACAGACTTGCCCAGTTTCTTTCCCCATATAGGCAGCGATTTGACGCGAACGTTTGCCGTGTTCGATCCAAAACTGACGAACTTCTTCATCTGGTGAAGCAAGGGTAAAGCCATCTTTGAACATGGGATGTGAGAAAAAGGTTGGATTGAAGTCTAAACCTAAGCCTTGTTCCTTCGCCCAAGCAACCCATTTTTCAAAATGCTTCGGCTCCAATTCATTTAGATCCACTGCTTCCTCGGTGTCTAAATAGATGGCGTGAAGGTTCAATTTGTGTTTTCCAGGAATCAAAGAGTAGGCTTTTTCTAAATCTTGGCGCAACTCCTCTGGGGTATGGGCAGCACCAGGATAATTCCCCGTTACAGAGATCCCACCAGATAATGCTTCATCACTCAAAAATCCTTGGACATCGTCCCCTTGCCAAACATGCATCGAGATTTTCACATCGGCTAATTTTTTCAAAACCGCATCCGTGTCGACGCCTAATTTGGCATATGCTGTCTTAGCTTCTTCATAACGCTGTTGAATCGTTGTCATTTTTTCCTTCTCCTTCTATAAAACGTTGATAGTTGCTTAAAATCTTGTGATCAAAAGGCTGTGGTTCATGAACACTGCAAGGAAATGAGTGTTTGACCGCGCGGCGTGCTTCAACCAGCGACGTGAAGATGCCAGCACTCATCATCTGCATTAAAAGATTGCCGATCGCCGTTGCTTCACTTGGGCCAGCTTCGATCGTCAGCTGCGCAGCATCAGCCGTCAGTTGATTTAAAAAGCGATTGTTGGAACCGCCCCCCACGATATGCAGTTTTTGCAGCTTGTTCGTCGTACCTGTCAGCTGTTCCAGCTTTTGCAATTCGCTGGCATAACAAAGCGCTAAGTTATCATACACACAGCGAGCCAGTTCCCCTGCGGTTTCTGGAACTTTCTGCTGGGTTTCTCGACAATACGCTTGCAGTTCAGTAATCATATTTTCTGGATTCAAAAAACGAGGATCATTGACATCGACAATCTGTTGAAAAGCAGGCGTTGCTTGCGCCAATTCCGCCAATTCTGCATAGGAATACTGATAATCTTGCTGCCGAGCCACTTCTTGGATCAGCCACATGCCCATGATATTTTTTAAAAAGCGAATCGTGTTGTGGGCACCCCATTCGTTCGTATAATTTTCATCGAAGGCGGCAAGGGAAACGTTGGGTACTTTGGTTTCGATCCCCAGCAATGACCATGTCCCGCTGCTGATGTAGCCCCACTCTGACCCTTCTCCGGGTGTACCGATGATCGCCGACGCCGTATCATGACTAGCGACAGTGACAAAGGTCGCTTGTGGCAAATCATAGGCTGGAAACTTCTGAGTTTGCAGTGTGCCTAAAACCGTTCCAGCATCAACCAATGGTGGGAACAGTCCTTCTGTTACGCCAATCTCAGCTAATAATTCTACATCCCATGTTTGGGTATTAGCATTTAGAAGCTGCATCGTCGAGGCATTGGTTTTTTCCGTGACCATCTTGCCGGTAAAAACGTAGCCCAAATAATCTGGAATCAACAGCAGTTTGTCGGCTTTTTGCAACAGTTGCGCTTCTTCTGTAGCTAATTGAAAAATCGTGTTGAAGGGCTGCAGCTGAATGCCTGTTTTCTCATACAGTTTTTGCAAAGAATAGCGCTGGCCAAAAGCCGCGATCGCATCATTGGTGCGACTATCTCGATAAGCGACTGGGTCGCCTAAACGTTCGCCTGCTTGATCGATCAAACAGTAGTCCACTGCCCAGGTGTCGATTCCGACGAAGCAGTCATTGATACCGGCTTGTTTCACTTTTTGCAGTCCTACTAAAATCTCTTGGATCAAATAATCGATCGCCCAGCGGTCAAAGCCTTCAAGGGGACGAAAGCCGTTTTTAAAGCGATGGATCTCTTCTAAAGTGATCTGCTCATTTTCCCAACGGCTCAACATCAGACGACCGCTTGATGCGCCGATATCGATTGCGATAAATGTGTTCACTGGTCTCCACCTTTCATTATCTTGGTTAAAAATAAATCGATTACAATTTACTGATTCATTCTTGTTGCCTCAATTTTAGCTTGACAATCAACGAGTTTCATCACACAATTTTGATAAAGACTTGCACAATCTTGGTAAAAAGGAGGATCCGATGGATTACTGGGAAAAAGCCAACCACTCATGGTCAACCGATTCACTGCGTTACATCAATACTTCAACCCAAAAGCAGCGTGAACTTTTCTATTACATTCAAGAAATCGGCTATTTCAAAGCCAGCAAACCTTACTTTACAGAACGAGAGAACCTGCCTTCTTATTTGATCAAATATACATTGTCCGGTTGCGGTGAATTGCGCTACAAAGGAAAAAGCTATCAATTAAAAGCAGGTGATGTGTTTTTTATCGACTGCCTAGACTATCAGTACTACCGCACCGTTAGTCAAGAGCCCTGGGAAATGGACTGGATCCATCTATATGGCGCCAACGTCGCAGCGTTTTATGATGAATTTCTCAAAAATGGCAGTCCAGTTTTTCACACAAATCCTGCCAGCAGCCGCCAAAATCCGATCCATTTGGTCTTACAAGATTTATTAATGTTACAGCCAGAACCAAATGCGAAAACTGCCTTCCAAAGCTCTGTTTTGATCCATCAGCTACTCAACGAACTGCTCCTGCAAAAATATCATCTCGATTTTTCGGATAGTGAGATCCCGCCTTATATTTTGCAGATTCGTGACCAGCTAGAAGAGGATTTCCGTCAAGGGATCACCTTGGAATCTTTGGAGGAAAGGTACCATATCAATAAGTATCAAATCGTCAAGGAGTTTTCCAAATACATGGGCTTGCCCCCCATCGAGTACCAGATCAGCAAACGCATCTCTTACTCGAAAGACCTTTTGCGCTATTCTCGTCTTTCCATCAAAGAGATCTCATTGGCGATCGGCATCGAAAACACCGCCTATTTCAGCCGTTTATTCAAGAAAAAAGTCGGCATTTCACCTAGTGATTATCGACAAACGGAGAATGGACGGTAAAAAAGAAACATGAAATCATTCACTGATTTCATGTTTCTTTGCATCTATTGGTTAAACTGTTATCTGCTACTTTATTGATCACTAACTAAAATTGCTCAGGTGCAAAGTTATTTCAACCAACTCATCCCTAATACACCAACAATATAGAGCAAGCTACCAAGAGCTACAAATTGCTTTTCTCTGCCAACTTTTTGTTCCTTTAAGAGGATAATACTTCCATAAGTAGCAACAAGTAAGCTCATTTGAGAAAATGAATAGGTTACGCCTACACCTAAAGAAGACGATACAGCGAATAACGAAGTATTCGCTATAACCCATGTGCTACCAGTACCTAAATTGCGGATTATTTTGCGGAAATGCAACTGTTGCTTACTTTTCAAGGAAATTACGCTTCCCCCGAGAAACATCCCTACTGCCTGAGGCAAGAAAATCTGTGCGCCACTTATCTGAAACAGACCAGTGACTGTCACATATAGCATCAAAAAAGCTGAAGAACAACATAGATAAAGAAGTACTTGCTGTGTTAAGCCTGTTTGCTGATGAGTTGTCTTAGTTACAAGGAAAACACCTGTTAGAATGACTCCTAATGCCATGATTGAGAAAATTACAGTCGTTAAATCTGTCCATTCTTTGAGAAAGAAGCCAGATGCTAATGTAACAAATAATAATTGGGTCCCGACGGAGACGGGCATTACTTTAGAAACCTCCGCTTTCTCCAAAGCGAGAAATTGGAAGTATTGTCCGCAAGCCCAAAAAACCCCAGATAATAAACTGATGAAAAATGGCACCATGGCATAACTCACTTGATTCAAGAAACCAAATACACTACCGAAAATCAAGGCTGCGATTGTTGTTCCTAGCAGTTGTTCCTCTGATTTTCCTCCCATCAATTTAGAGACGATTGGCATTAAGCCCCATCCTAGTGCAGGCAGTGAGGCAAGCAATAAAAGTTGTACGGACATAAAAACTCCTTCTAAATATTGTAAAAAAGCGAGAACACAAAATCTTGTAGAGGAAAACGTTACAGAAGCAATTCCTTCTCGACAAATTTTGTGTTCTTTATTCCTAGTTTTTAGTTAATAAATAGGTTGCTACTCCATAAGCGTGGATGATATGATCCGCTTCAAGCGGTTCTTCTAAGGAATTGATTCGCTGATATTCGTACCCATTAAATAATTTTTTGGGCTCAAGAGGACGTTCTTTGTTCGTTGAATTGACGAAACGGACAACGATTCCCTCAGAGTAATAAGCATTATGGAGCGCACTGACTCCCACACCTGGTTCTAAGCTGCAAGACAACAAAGAAAGAGACATGTCGGTCAGAGATAATGGATCAATGCGCTTTTGAATTTTATTGTCTATACGATAAATAAAGTAATTCAAATCTTGCAATTGATAAGAAATCGATGGCTGTTCTTTAACAGTTTTCCAAGTAACCAACAACTCTTCAGAAATAGCTGTTGATGCGACCCTTAGGGAAAAATCGAAGACCATCTCATAGTTTTCCATTTGAGCAAGAGGTGTTTCCATCATAATATGTCCCTTTTTGGTTGTATCGCCAGAAGCACGACCTGGTCGATACAACAAATCTGGTTTTCCTAGAGAGTCGGTTGTAGCTAGTACCGTTACATATAAGGAGTCATCGATATATTCATACTCTTTGCTCTGCTCGCTATAAAAAACGAGGGCGTTCTCTTGATCATAAACAACCACTTGTTTTTCAAATGGTTCAATATTGACAGGTTTTTCTGCATATTTTTCTTGCCAATTTTCCAGTGTTTGATTTCTTTTTTCAAGATAGCCAAATTGAATGGCCGCAACCGCTCTTTCTATCGGCTTGTTTAATCGAGCTTTCACTCGAATCCGATGATTTAAAAGCGTATTTTTAAAACGTAGCTTTGCGTTTACCTCACCATTTTTTGTCAGTTGGAGGGTCAATGTATAAGCGAATGTTTTGGTGGCGATTCCTTTCATCCGTTCTTCGATCGTATACGGTAGCTGTAAACTTCCTTCCAAAGCCAATGTTTCTTGCTTCCCTTTGCAGCTGGCAAAACGAAGCGTGATCGGTTGATCATTCAAAATAGGCGAATAGTCATACGTATCACCGGCATTACTATCATCGATGATCGACAAGAAATCCAAGATCTGTTGTTTTCCATCTGAATAAATCAGGTGGCCGTCTTCAAAGGAAAGCATGTATTTTCCATTTCTAATCCATGTGTTTTGATCTAAAGACGATTCGGGAGTTGTCTCTTGCTCTTCAAATGTAAGGACTTGATAACCAAGGCCTGAAAAGGCACAGGTCACTTGAACGGTTAACAGATAATACCCCTCTTCTTCAATAAAACGGTTGCCAGCCGGAGTTTCTTCCATAATATTTTTCCTGCTTGGGATATACACTGCTTCAAGTACAGATGAATCAGCTCCAATAACCTTGATATTGTTGGTTCTGGATACGATCTTAACTAATTTCTCTCCTTGAAATGGCACTGGTGTTGGATGAAGAATCAGAAATTGGTTGGCTTGTAAAGCGAGTCCTTCACTGATTCTTTTTAAAATCAAATTTTCAATGCTCTCACAAATCTCACTGATTTCTTTTAACCGATGACTGATATCTTGTGCAACACTATCTGATACACAGCCTGCCAAACTATCATGGGCTTGACATTCAAATAACTTTTTCCAAGCTTTCATTAGCAAGCGATTGCTTAATTCGATCCCTAAATCTTTCGCAATAACTAACATTGGTTCAATTTCTAAAACTAATTTGTTTTCTAATCGAAAAATCTCACGTTTCAGATCCATTCGTACAGAACCAATCGTTTTGTGAACCCGTGCAAAAACCGGTGCACGAAACTCTCCTTGATAAACTTCCAGTTCTTTTTGACGGACGATCTCCATAAATGCTGGATAGGTGCTCAATTGATACTTGTATTTTCCAAGCTGATTGATTTTCGTTAGTTTTTCTTCTATGGCAGAAACAATGCCTAACTGATCATTTCCAGTTGGAATCAAGATTTCAGGTTCATTCGCGTAGCTCTTAATAAAATCAACACCTCTATCGAGTCTGCCATCTACATAACTGCTCGTTGGCTCCAATTGCTGCTGTGCACCATATCCTTGAGGAAAATTCACCGCATACAGTGAACCTCGCCCACTTAAACTCGTCCATTTAAAGTAAGGGGATTTGACCTGTTCCCCTAAATCGATGCCTCGCCAAAAGATAATGTTATCAAGTCCAACTTCGTTCAATATGGTTGGCATTTGAGCATTAAAACCAAATGTATCTGGCAAATAACCGATCGGCATATAGCTGCCATATTTTTTGCTATCAAATATACCAATCATGGCATTTCGAATGATGGACTCACCAGAAGCGAAAAAGGCATCTGTTTGGGTGTACCAAGGCCCGATGAACAATTGACCATTGGCGATCAACTCTTTGACCTCAGTCAAGCGCTCAGGATAGAGTTCTAAGTAATCGTCCAGAATAGACATTTGTCCATCTAGCACGAAAGATGCAGTCGGTTGCCTCTTTAGTTCTTTTAGTACATCACTAAATAATTGGTCACTCAAAACGACACAGTCCATCGAAGTAAAATACCATTCACGATCCCAATGGGTGTGGTTTACTATGTGTACATTTGTCATAGCTATGCTTCCCACTGCTCTTCCCAAGCCGCTTCGTCAAACTCTTCCATCGTGGCATCTGTTTCTTTCCCCGCATCTTTTGAACGTAGCAAGCTTGTACAAATCGCAATAAATAATGAGCCAGTAGCAATCGATAAAACATACAGTGGCCATTTTTCTACGGTGAACCAACCATAAAAACCAGAGATTGGCGCTGTATTGACAGCTCCTAGACCTACAGCCATTGCAGAACCAATCGCTGAACCAATCATATTCACTGGGATCACTTTTAGTGGATTTTCCACCGCAAATGGGATCGCTCCTTCTGAAATACCTACTAGTCCCATAATGATCGACGATTTTCCTGCTTCTTTTAGTTCGTTATTGTATTTATTCTTTGCAAAAACAGTCGCTAATCCTAAACCAATTGGCGGAATGATAATCGCCACTTGTGCTGCAGTGTTTGGTGCATAAACGTTACTTGTCAATAAAGCCATCGCGGTTGTCACAGCTGCCTTATTTACTGGCCCTCCAAGATCAAATCCAACCATTGCCCCTACAACTGCCGCCATCACGACCGCATTTCCGCCACTCAATCCGTTCAACCATGACTCTAAGCCCACATTGATAGCTGCAAATGGTGTACCGATCACATAATTCACAAGTAGGACAGTGACTAAAGTACCTAAAACAGGAACTAAGAACACTGGAACTACCGATGCCATCGATTTTGGCAGCTTTATATGGTTTTTGATCCACAAGCAGATGTACCCAGCGATCAGCCCTGAAACAATTGCGCCTAAGAAGCCTGCGTTAATGTCTTTTACTAACATACCTCCAACAAGACCAGGGGCTATCCCTAGCTTATCGGAAATCGAATAAGCAATAAATGCCGATATTACGGGAAACATCAATCCTAAAGCGATGCCACCGAATCCATCTAAACTATGGAGTAATCGGATGATCGTATTCGCACTTTCTCCATGAGAGGCATCCCAAATATCGACGATCCCAAATATTGATCCGCCTACTCGAGAAATCGCCATGATAACTGCTCCGGCAATCACCAGAGGAATCATATAAGATATTCCTGTTAAAACATGATTTTTCATTTCACTTGCCAAATTTTTCATCTGATTTTCCTCCTCTTTATTGATCAATCAGCTTTAATGCATCTTCAATTACTTTTTCTGCATTTTTTATAGGGGCTGCTACCGGGACTTTAAGGATCTCCTTGCCATTGAAACGCTCCTCATTTCTCACTTTCGTATCAACGGCAAAAATCACAACTTCCCCAATTTGACAATCCCGCTCGTTCAATTCATTTTCGATACCTGTTGCTCCTTGTGTCTCAACCTTGATTAAATCCCCACGTTTCGCTGCTGCTTTTTTTAGCGCCTGTGCCGCCATAAAGGTATGGGCAACTCCTGTGGCACACGCCGTTACTGCAATAATTTTTCTCTTCATTCTTCTTTCTCCTTTTCTCCGTTTTATTCGCTTAATAGTTTCGCGATAATCTCTTTATCTGTTTCGCTTTTCAGCGCTTCTGTGATGTCTTCATCCATCAATTTCATGGCAATTTCTGATAAGATCCGTAAATGGGTGTCTCCTTGATGTTCTTCAGGAATAGCAAGCATAATCACAACCGTTACTGGTTCATCATCTAAGGATTGCCATTCTAATGGTGCCTTTAACCGAGCAAAAACGATTGCGGGTTCAGAAACTGCACGACTTTTTCCATGGGGGATTGCTATATTATTGCCTATTCCTGTGGTCGAGTGATCTTCTCTTTCCATAACTGATTGAACATACTCATTTTCGGATTGAACAATTCCTTCAGTTACCAATATTTTTGCTAACTGACGGACCACTTCTTCTTTAGTGGTTGCCTCTAGACCAAGAACAATATGTTCAAAAGGTAGTAGTGTTTCTATATTCATTTTATGTTCCCCCTTGTAAATACTTTTTTAATTCCTCTTTCGTCCCTTTAAGGAGGAAGGTTCGTTCATCTGATTCCATCACATTAAGCATCGTGTCATAGATTTCCTCAAGTTCTTGTACAGTTTCATCTTTGATACAGATGAAAAAGACATATTTCACCTTTGTTTCTCCCCAGTGGATCTCATTATTAAGACGTAAAAATACAATCGCTGATTTTTTCACGTATTCTGGTGTACCATGAGGTGTTGCGAATCGTCCAAAAGAAGTAAAGGAAAGCTGTTCCCTTTTTAGCGAAGAGTCAATCATTTCCTCTTTTACATACCCACGAGTAATCAACTGCTCCCCAATAAATGTAATCACCTCTTGATAATCTTCAAAATGATGATCTAAAAAAATCAAGTCCTCATGAATCAATTTCGCAAACTGACTGAAAGAACCATTTTGTTTTTCTTCGACTTTTCTTAAAAAGGCTTCTATTTTTCGCTGCTCATCTTTATTCAGTACAGGAGAAACATGGATTGTTGGAATCGAATCGATTTTTAAATCCACTGTCGATAAAATCAAGTCCTCATAAATATTGGTCTGAATCAACTCTTGAATTGAAAGAATCCTAGAAATATCGATTTGCTCATAATTCCTCCGAATACGAGCAGCTAATAGCTGTGAAGTGCCTTTCCCACTGCTACAAACTAATAAGACACTCACTTTTTTCGGTTGTTTTTCTTCTCGTTGTTCTTTCATCACTTGGATGTGTACGGCCAGAAAGGCAACCTCATCTTCGGGGATCGAAATCGAAAACTGCCAATTTAAGGCATGAGCTAATCGAAGCGCTTCCTCAAAAGACAAAGGGAAATTCTTCTTCACATCATTTAGAAAAGGGTTATGAATGACTAATCCTTTTTGAATGCGATAAATAGCTTCTTTGATATGTGATACCAATCCTAACAAGAGACTTTCATTGCGTAGGGAGATCGTTTCATGAATCAATTTGCGTATCGTTTCATCAAGCAAATCATCGGAGTCATTCTTCTTCATCAACGAATCCCCATAGATATGAAGCGAAATATAATGAACTTCCGAAACTGGCAACGACAGAGAAAACGTTTCTTCTATTGAAGCAATAAAACGATAAAAAGCTCTATTCTCCATCAAAGGATGTCTTCTTTCTTCGAAAGTCAGATAATTCTTCTCTTTGACCCGATCAATCATGATGATAAGATGAAGCAATAGTGAGTGATAGGCAGCATCATTAAGCGTAATTTGTTCTTTTTTCAAATACTCTTGTAAGAGCGTATCAACTAAAGAAATCTTTGTCAGGTCAATAAAATCATTAACAAACTGAGGAATTCCTTGAATCGAATGCAAATAGCGTTGCTGCTCTTGTGTTATTTTCCAATTTCCACCCCAGAAATAGTAGATCAAATCAAATGCTAAACGACGTTTTTCTTGTTCTGACAAATTCAAAAAGGAACCCTTCCCCGGTAAAACTTCAATCGTAACGTTAAAATGACGAAAGATCTCGCTTACCTGCCCCATGTCATTTTCTAAAGTTGATTTACTGATGTAGAGTGCATCTTGCAGTTGTTGACGCGTAAAATACGTTTTTTGTTTCAGTATTTCAAAGCAAAGAAACTGAATACGATCTTTTTTGCTCGTCGGTAAGTTTGATTCCTCGTGCCCATCAAGATACTTTAGAATTTCAGCTGAATCGCCATCAAGAAATACACCTACTCTAGGTTTGCGAACAAGCCTTATTGCTGTTTCCTGCAAAAATTCATCCATTCTCTTTAGCGATTGCGAAACTGTCTTTTGCGAAAGCGACATATGCAACCCAATTTTAGCAACCGTTGTTGGTCCATTCTCTAAGAGATATCGAATAATTGCTTTTTCCCGTTCACTGATCATGAAACTTTCACCTCGTCTACATTTCTAATGGTAGCTGTTTCTCAAAAAAATGAAAACACTTACTTTTACTGCATTGATTACAGTAAATCATAGGCACTGAAAATATTGCGCCGTTTTTTTATTCATGTGTACCCTTTCGTTTAATACAGATTATTTACATATCCTTTGGTATTTTCATAGTATAGAGGATATTACTCAGTGGGAACAGAAAAAAAATACCAATGAACAAACGATACGTCTGTTTCATTGGTATTTTTACTATTGATTCTCTAATAAGGAGACGCGCTTGAGAAATTCCTTCATTTATTGCCCCAACACCTCCGCCACCGAATAAACACCAGGGGCAAAGGTTTTGCCTGTTAGCTTCTTCGTCATGGCATTAAAGGTATAGTGCTCTTCTAAGACGACGACTTCATCGTATTGCTTTAATAGCGTGCGAAAATCTGCATCTGATAAGAGGAAATTCTCTCGACCATCGACATTGGGTGAAAACAAGTAATATTTGCCGACATAGCCAACTAAGTAGCTGTCTACTGCTTCTTTATTGGTACTGACCACCAAGTATTTTTTCTGGTTTAGGTCAAAGCGATCGCCAGTAACGGCTGAAACTTGTGCTGGAATCGAAGCAGCATATTCACGATTGGTATAACGCATGCCATTATTTTCTGAAAGGATCAGCAATGTCGCAAAAAATAACAGAATCAAGGTACTGTATTGATAGATTTTTTTTGTGGTCAAGCTGGCAAAACTACGGTAGTTTCGCCGATCGATCGCTTGTTCATGATACAAATGATCAATGCCCCGGACCATGAAAAAGGTCATCAAACCTAATGCCAAGATCACAATACTCGAAGCATAGCGATCGAACCCTGCCAAAGACAGTGCTTCATCAGTGGGCATCGAGAACAAGAACATGGCGTAAATACCCAAGTAATAGAGACCAATAATACCATCGATCAACAGCAGTTCTTTTAGAAATGGATTGCGTTTTTTTATAATAAATCGGACAAATAGCCAACTGCCCAACAGGATGAC
>Ga0153985_1000346_pt1 | contig 12708 bp, 10 predicted proteins | sample TSGA069MetaG_FD_104715 | JGI IMG/M metagenome (GOLD analysis project Ga0153985, IMG submission 104715) | Attine ant fungus gardens microbial communities from Georgia, USA - TSGA069 MetaG | ecosystem: Host-associated > Fungi > Mycelium > Unclassified | place: USA: Georgia, Alexander Wildlife...
ATCCTAACCCTAGTGAAGTAAATAAAGCTATTCTTAAAAGAGTATTATTGCTATGAGATTTTTCTGAAATATTATGATTATTTACTTAGACGAGATAGAAAAATATTACTTTATATGAAGAATAATTTGTGATAAAGCGGGGCTGGAAAAAAAGCCTTATCACTAGGTTGTAGTCCACTTAAAGAACAAAATTTTTAGATTAATCATTTATTTTAATACCTAATCTTTTAAATATTAAACTATTGAACTTAATTCTATTTTTTTCTTCCTTCTCTAATATCGGAAGTAATTTAGTTTCATACGAATCATTGACATTTAATAATTTAGAAGAACATTCAAAATGTACTCCTGATAAAATAACTGTCCCTATATTATGCTTAATTTCTACAACTGCCGGTAAATAATCATCATCTTTTTCGATATGATAATATGCTAATATATTTATATTTTTATAAGCATCAGCATTACGAAAATACCCTCCACCATTATAATATACTCTTAAACTATTAAAATCATTTTCATCAGGTATATCTAATTTAAGTAGTGCTGCTCTAGCTCCACTATTTGTTTTATAATCATATTTAGCAAGTATAGGACCTATAGCTTTATCAGGAAAAAACGCTAATTCTCTTGCTCCTAAAACTTCTAATTCACCGTTTTTATCAAACTCAACAAAGCTAGAGGCATAATATGCTCCTGCACATAATCCTAGATAATTTCCGCCATTCTCTACATATTCTCTAATAATTTTATTTCCTTCACCGTTAAGTTTCTTAGTATATGGTATATCTGCACCCCCTGGCATTATCAACAAAGCAGCGTTTTTAGTCCATTCTTTATATAAAATATCTGCTGCATTAATAAAATCGATTTTGTAAGCAGGAGTAATATTTATTAAAGTATCAACAATATATCCTAAAGAACTGTCCCCTGCACCCTCATCATTATATATGTATATATTATCAGTCATAGACTCTATATTTTTATAGCTTAAAACTGCTTCTTCTTAGGAAGGAGAAATTTCTAGCATAGTTTATATTCTGTTATGTTTGTTTTCAATAACTTTGCTCAAGTTTTACTACTAAGTCATAGAATTCATCCGTACTGGTTCTAATTCTCGGTAATTCATTATCCTGTATATGTTTAATATTTTAAATTATATTATTGGCTTTTGTTTATAAATAGTTACTCGCACCTCATGTATTGCTTTGAAGCCCAAATAAATTGCAATGCGTTCTAATATTATATCTTCGTAATAAGGAAATACTGCAGCAGTAGCATCATCTTCTATTTGTACAATTAATCTATTAGTTTTTTGTTTTTTATTAGTATAAGTAGTAATTTTTAAGGGACATGTTTTAGCACTAAAATTAAATCCTACTATTTTACTCCAGTTAAACATAATTTCAGGGAGTAGTGGATGTTGTTTGGCAAATATATGCCTAATTATCTTATAAACATTGTCTTTAATATGCTTCATCTTAATAAACTTTGAACAGTTAAAATAATTACTGCTAAGGCAAGTATTAAAGCCATTACAGGACTGTATAAAGATATAACGGATAAAATCATTAAAAACACGTTACAAATTGCTATAATAGATACTACTTGCTTATGCGATTTACCTTTTTGTACAGCTTTCTGAAAGAAATGCTGTAAATGAGGCTGCCAAATTTTTTCTTTATTGATTAATCTAATTAATATAGTCAATACTGCATCAGTTACATAATATAAACTAGCGATAAAACAAGCTATAAATAAACCGGTATTAGTGGTAGCTAGTAGCAACAAACAAAGACCGGTTAGAAATCCTAGACTGATACTACCGACATCACCTAAAAATATTTTTGCCGGATGCCAGTTAAACAATAAGAAACCGATAGAGCAGCCGAGTATAATGGTATTCACGCTAAATATAAAATATGGATTTGTAATTAGCGGTAGTTGCAACCAGCTTAATATAAGCATAGTGCTAGATAAGTGAATAGACTCTATACAGCTCATCCCGTCTATACCGTCCATAAAATTATATATATTAACGAAACCGCTTAAGGCTATAACAAAAAGTATATATATATGGTGATCTAAAGGAAAAAACAAAAAAATAGCAAAAGCCGAACATATAAAATGAACCATCAAACGAATTAGAATTGGCACGGGTTTCAAATCATCTAAAAAAGAGATTGAGGCAATTGCAAATAATAGCGGCAATATTTTTTTTGAATTAGTGAGCTGACCATTTGCTATATATTCAAAACCGCTTAAAGCAATCATTACGACAACGACAATAGCAAGACCGCCGCCACGCGGGGTTATCTTATCATGAGAGCGGCGACTGCTCGGCACATCAACTAAACCGACCGCCGGAAGATATTTAGTTAATATATATGTCAATATAGTAGTTGCTATAAAGGAAAAAACAAATAATGCGATATAGCTATTTATATTCATAATAATAAGTTAGATTTAAAGCTAAAATATTTGTTATTACTGATAATTACATGATCATGTACCGCAATATTTATGGTATTACATATCTCAACTATCCGGTTTGTCGTGTCAATATCGGCTTTTGAAGGATCAGGGCTGCCGCTTGGGTGATTATGCACAAGTATAATACTGCTTGCTTCATTAAACAAAGCTCTTTTAATTACCTCACGCGGATAGACAGCTGCTTGATCGATAGTTCCTTGGCTTAATATCTCATCAGCAATTAAAATATTTTTCTTATTTAAGAATAATACCCGAAACTGTTCAAGTTTCATATTACCCATATTAACTTTTAAATAATCGATCAAAGAACCCCAAGAACCGATAATATTTTTATTTATTATCTTGTGCTTTAAAACTCTATTTATTAACTCACGTATTACGGCAAAATTAATATATAAATTTTCATTAGTGCCGGTAATACTAAGCAATCTTTCCTTATCTATATTAATCAAATCCGTTATAGATTTAAAATTATCCAGTAATTTTTTTGCTAAAGGTTTCACGTCTTTACGAGGAATAGCCGAAAATAGCATTAATTCTAATAACTCATAATCTGAAAAACTCGCTGCCCCTGCGGTTATGAAGCGTTCTTTTACTCTCTTTCGATGACCTGTATAATGAGGTATTACTTCTTCTTCTATAGCTATTTCGGGAACTGCCTCAGGTTCACCGTCAAACAATTCCATCAATTTAATGTTTAGCATATGGGGGATAATCAAGTTTTTTAGGGGATAATGTAAATATTTCAAAGCCGTCTTTAGTGACGCCTATAGTATGCTCAAACTGAGCCGATAATGATTTATCACGAGTAGTAACCGTCCAGCCATCTAATTTGCTTAATATAGTATCATAACCGCCGGCATTTACCATAGGCTCAACCGTAAAAAACATGCCTTCTTCTAAAATAAGCCCTGTACCTTGCCGACCGTAATTTAATATTGTCGGCTCATCATGAAAAACCTGACCAATACCGTGACCCGTGTAATCCCTCACTACCGAATAATTATGCTTTTCGGCATAGCTTTGGATAGCGTAACCTACATCACCGAGTCTAGCTCCGGGTTTTACTACCTCGATTCCTTTCATCATCGCATCATAGGTGACTTGAATAAGTCGCTTCGGCTTTATTGCTACGTCACCGACATAATACATACGGCTAGTATCGCCGTGCCAACCGTCTAAAATCACCGTAACGTCAATATTTATAATATCGCCGTTTTTTAAAGGCTTATCGTTTGGGATACCGTGACAAACTACGTGATTTATCGAAGTGCAAATAGATTTCGGAAAGCCCTTATAATTTAAAGGAGCAGGAATTGCATTATGAGACGTAATAAAATTATGGCAAAGGTCATTTAAACTATCGGTAGTAACGCCCGGCTTTACATGCTCCATAATAAAATCAAGGGTCTCGGCAGCAAGCTTCCCCGCTTGCCTCATTTTTTCAAAATCTTTTTCGGAATGAATTTTTACGGTCATGTTATATCTATATAGTCTTTATAAAACTATATTATAGCACAGTTTTTTAAAAGGTGTATACCTTTAATACTTCAAAAGTTGAAAGCCAAATTTCGGTATTCGCCTGTGCTCATGTAGTTATCTACATTCCGAAGGCTCACTGCTTATTTGACTTTCAACTTTTAAAGTATTTGCAATATAAATTCTATATTTCGGAGCAAAATCTGCACCAATTTAAAAAGATAAAGGATACTCAGAGTAGGGTATAGCATCTCCTATATTTTCTATACAAATACTATGTTCTATAACTCCTGAGGGTGTTTCAAGACGTGCTAGAGTGTTGAGATCACATGTTATTAATGGTTCTGTAGAATGTTGATTTGGTAATAAATATGGGCTTTTGCAAAACCATGCAAATTCTCCTTCCATCTCATTAGAAGATATATTATTTAATATTTCACCTTTTTTTCCATATATAATAACTGCTGACTCTTCTTTTGATTTTACAAGTTTTATAGGAGCTTTTTTCCCTTGCCAAAGTTCCTTTTGCTTACTTAAATTTAATTCTAACAAAGCATTGAAGTAATTTTCTTCATCATAATCCCGAAATGTCCCATTCTGAGTTTTTTCATCTTTTATATCTTTATAATAGTCAACCCAAAGCTTTAATACATCTATTGACTTATCAGATACAGGTGTATCTTGGTGTCCTATAAATATCTTTTCACTGGCATTATTTTTACTGAATGCATGAATTATTATGTCTCTCATTACTTCTGCCGGCGGAGTTATCATGTATTCCTTTTTCTCCCTATAAATATCTTGAGTACAGGCAGCAATAAAACTATGCAATTGTGTAGAAATATTTTTATGTTTTACTCCTTCATACGTAGCTGTTCTAGCAATTCCGGCATGGGAAGTAAAATAAGCATGTTCAGATGTCATCATAGTAACTATCATCTCAATTGAAGAAGAATTTGGCATATTTGTTTTATCTAGAGGTTTATTAGCAATAAATGCAACATATGTATCGGTTAAATCTTGATCATGATAAGCTAAGCTTGGTATGAATGCATTTAAGCCAATTTTTATATCTTTTATACCTTTCTTATTTACAGATTTCATTTGTTCTTTTGAAAAACTAGCCCACTCTTGAGCATTTTTACCTGTAATCTTCACCATATAAAAATGCAAATCTTCAGTTTTTTTTAAATGATGAATTTCTGACTTTATTTCTTGTTGACCATATAAGTTTCTAAGTTCAGTCTGTATAGTAGAGTATTCTTTATCAAGTATATTAAAATCAAAAGTTGAAAGGATACGTAAAGCTTGGATATATTGCATTGTAAAACCATCAGCAGATTTTGCCTCCTTACAAGCAGTTTTTACTAATTCAACTAGCTTTTCTTGATCTAAATCTAAAATATTTTCATCAATAAGATTACAAAAGCTTTTGATTAACGTTACCTTTCTTTGTTGATATCCTAGATCTAATTTTACAAGATCATTTTTTAAACTTTTCATCTTCAAACTCACTATTTTATGTTAATAGAAAAATATTGTAACAAAAAATCTTAATTATAGCAAATAAATAATTAATATTTTAACTATTTATTAAGTTTAATCTATAGAGAGCTATAAATAATAGATAATAAATTATTCTTGTATGATTTAAATAAATTAGTTATATATTAGTAATTATGCTATACTATCTAAATAAATTTCTCTCGAATAATAAAGTGCAAGCTGTTATTTTAGCAGTAATTGGGCTTTGTACCGTTTTGGTTCTTATATCGCATAAGATTGATGACCCGTCTTTTAACTCGGTAACCACAGACTATTCTAGTAATTTACTAGGAATTTACGGGGCTTATTTATCAGATTTTTTATATCAGTTTTTTGGCATTTCAGCCTTTATAATACCTCTTGCTTGTTTTATTTGGGGAAAAAATTGCTGGCAACAAAAATATAAAGCCCCTTTTATTCGTATATCGGTAATGTTACTTGCTCTTTTTAGCATGGCAACTCTACTTTCTAAGCTTGATTTAGAGTTTATACCGGCAAACGGAGGCGGGGCATTAGGCATACTAACTTTTAATTTTTTAAAACAATTTACAAGCCAGCTTTATTTATTTTTAATATTTTTTACATTTATTACATTAGTTATTTTATTTGAAATTAAATTCACTTCCTTAAGTAGTTTTATTATCAATTTATGTAAATTCTTAGTATATAAGATACAAGCTTTTTTATGTGATATATTTTCAAAATTATCTTTATCAAGATTAATCCATACTAAAAGCAATGATCATATAAGTATAACTTCTTCTTACGCAAAGCCGGTAACTGAAAAAATAAAATTTACCTCAGAAAGTAAGCCGATTATTGCAAAACCCGCTCCTGTAAATCCTATAAAATTTTTTAATAAACCTGTTGCCCCCAAGATATCTCAAAATGATGCTGCAGAATTGCCGCCTATTTCGCTATTACGTGATCCTGAAAGTCATCACATAAAAGGTGCTTCTTCGTCAGAGCTTAAACAAAAAGCGGAAGAATTACTGACTGTGCTGAATGATTTTGGGGTAAAGGGGCAGATAATTAATATTAGTCAAGGTCCGGTAGTGACTTTATACGAATTTGAGCCGGCAGCCGGTACTAAAACCTCAAGGGTAGTGGGGTTATCCGACGATATAGCCCGCTCATTATCGGCTTTATCAACAAGGATAGCGGTAGTACCTGGGAAAAATGTCTTGGGTATTGAACTTCCTAATAAGCAGCGTGAATTCTTTTGCTTGAAAGAGCTTATAGAGACCCCTGAATATCAAGACAAAACAACTTTATTACCGTTAGTATTAGGCAAAGATTTAGCGGGCAAACCTCTTATCGCCGATCTTGCCAAAATGCCCCACTTACTTGTTGCAGGTACAACCGGTTCAGGTAAATCGGTTGGGATTAATGCTATGATCGTCTCGCTATTATACCGCTATACTCCCGAAGAATGTCGCTTTATCATGATCGATCCGAAAATGCTTGAGCTATCGGCTTACGACGGAATCCCGCATTTACTAACGCCTGTAGTAACCGAGCCGTCTAAGGCAGTAGTGGCACTTAAATGGGCAGTTAAGGAAATGGAAAATCGATATAGAATGATGAGCAATATCGGCGTTAAGAATATAGCCGGTTATAATGCTAAGATTCAGGAAGCAGTTAAAGAGGGGCGAGTAATTGAGCGATCAATTCAAACAGGCTTTGACTCTGAAACAGGCAGACCTATTTACGAAACTGTTGCAATGAATATGGAAAAATTACCTTTTATAGTGGTGATAGTTGACGAGATGGCTGATTTAATGCTAGTTGCCGGTAAGGATATCGAGATGTTAATTCAGCGACTTGCTCAGATGGCAAGAGCAGCAGGAATTCATATTATTATGGCAACACAAAGACCATCAGTAGACGTTATTACCGGCGTAATCAAGGCTAACTTTCCGAGCCGTATTAGCTTCAAAGTCACCTCTAAAATCGACAGTCGTACCATTTTGGGCGAGCAGGGGGCAGAGCAGTTGCTTGGTATGGGTGATATGCTATTTATGGGTAATACCTCTAAGATTACTAGAGTACACGGACCTTTTGTTAACGAGTCTGAGATTGAGCAAATTACGGAGTATCTAAAAGAAACAGGGGTGCCGGAATATATATCCGCAGTAACCGAACAACCTGATGAAGATGATAGCGGTATTGATATCGGGGACGGCACTTCAGATGAAATACTTTACAAGAAAGCCGTACAGATTGTAAAAGACGAGCGAAAATCTTCTATCAGCTACATTCAAAGATCGCTTAGAATCGGTTATAATAAAGCTGCAAACTTAGTTGAAAAAATGGAAAAGGAAGGAATACTTTCTCCACCGAATCATACAGGTAAAAGGGAGATATTACTACCGGAGAGGTAATGTATACCTTTAATACTTCAAGATTTGGCAAGCCAAGTCTCGGGATTTGCCTATGCTCACGTATTAATATACACTGTGCAGACTCACCGCTTATTTTACTTACCGACTTTTAAAGTATTTGTGGTATACTCGCAAATAATAAAATTGGGAAATTTTTTATTTTAATTTCTCAATTTCTTCCCTGCTAAGTTTTGTATATCTTACAATTTTTTCCAAAGGCTCTTTATCCATGAGCATTTTTTTAGCTAAAGTAATTTTTTCTTCTTTTAACTTAATTTCTCCAATTTCAATACCTTTCGCTTTACCTTTCGCTTCAGCATCTTCAATTTTTTGCTGTTCTACAGCTAGATTATCGAGTTCTGCTTTTACTAACTGTTCATAGGTACGTAATTCTTCCTCTGTCCAACTAGCTTGATCTATTGCTTGAAATGCTTGCCTTATAATCATATCTTTGCCTATTAAATGCTCCATTTCTTCTATTGTACTCTGATGTGCATGCTTGAAGAAATAAGCCCATTTTTCTTGTATATTCTCTAGCTGATCAATATTTTTATTAAACTTTTCTAACTCCATAAAAATAAAATAAAAATCTTTTAAATCATTTTCATAAGTTTTGGTATCGAGCAATCTATGTGCAGATTTCCATTCTTTTTTATCAGGAAACATAGTAAAATTAGCAATAGCCAAAAAGATCACGCCCTTTAGCTTAGCATATACAGCCATTTTCTTATGGTTTTCATCTTCTTTAAGTATCTGCTGTGAATATGCTTTTGATGCATAAAACTGAGCTCTTTTCTCAAAGCCTTTATGTTTACTTATCTGCATCTCTACTATAAACTGCACTCCATGCTTATCTTTACAAAGTACGTCAACAATAGATTGTTTATAAGCTGCAATGTCGGGGTCTTGAATGGTTTTTAAAAAAGTAACTTCTGTAATTTCCTTTTCCCCTGTATAACCTAAAATATCATTTAAGAAATGTATTAGAATATCTTTATTCTTTTCTCTTCCAAATATTTGCATGAAAGCAAAATTATTTTTCGGGTCTAGGAAACGTAAAACTGACATAAATGTAATATAATCTATAAGTGATGAATTAATTATAACATAAAAGCTACAAAATGCCAAATAATACAGAAGATATACTTCAGTACTGCCCAATAAATATCTTGTTTTTTTCTATCATTTCTGTTAGCCTCTCGCAGTGTTCAAGGGTATACTAGTTTATCAAATCCTCATTTATTAGATGTATATATAAATAATTTTATGCTATACGAAAGGTTTGAACACAACATCAATAATCTAACGGGCGGCTTTAGTTTATCTAAAATAGCAATAGCAGTATCGGGCGGTAGTGATTCGATAGCATTGCTTTATCTTGCTGATATTTGGGCTAAAAAGAATAATATAGAGTTATTTGTTATATCGGTTGATCACAATTTAAGAGATCAGTCGAAGCAAGAAATAGCATATATCCAAAACATCAGTAATAACTTAGACCGTAAGCATTACAGCTTATCTTTTGACCATCAAAACAATTTTTCCAATTTTCAAGAACGAGCAAGAAAAGGGCGTTATGATTTAATGACCTCGTTATGCAAAGAGCTTGACGTACTGGTTCTTTTAACTGCTCATCACGAAGACGATTATGTAGAAAATTTTTGCTTAAGGTTAGAGCGTAATAGCGGGATATTTGGGCTTAGCAATAGTAATATAAACTGGCATAATAATACACAAATAATTAGACCTCTGTTTAATATCCCTAAAAGTGAGTTGGTTGATTATTTAGTTACCCATAATATAAAATGGTTTGAAGATGAGTCAAATTTGTCAACCAAATATCGACGTAATGCTATTAGGCAAAAATTAGTTAAGCAAGAAGATTATATTAAAGATGATATAATTGCTCAGCAAATTAAAGCTAATGAGCTACTAGAAAATAAATTCAAGCCGGAATTAATAGCAGCAATAGCCGAATCTACAAAAATATTTGAATACGGCTTTGCTTTTCTTGATCCAACTAAATTCATTAAGTTGTCACAAGAAGTACGAATACAACTGATAAACTTTTTATTGATAATGATTAGTGGGCAGTGTTGTTCAGCTCGTTTTTACTCGGTAGAGCCTATTTTAAAATTAATTACGCAAGGTTTGGATTTTAAAAATACTCTTCACGGTTGTGTGATTAAGCGGATGCAAGATAAGTTACTTATATATAGAGAGTTTGGTAAAAAGTTGCCTGAAAGTAAGATATTAGTAGAAAAATCGGTTATTTGGGATAATAGGTTTTGTATTAAAACAACACATAATATAGAAAATTGTGAGATAACATATTTATCGCCAGAAAATTATAAAATAATCAAAGAAAAATTAGATCTAGATACTTTAAAAAAGCTATCCTGTAAAAACCACAATGCAATTTTATTTACCTTACCTGTCATTCAAATACTTGAAAAAGTTATAGCAATACCACATATATCATACTATGATAACGACATAAAAGGTTCTGAAGTTACTTTTGTTCCAAATTTTATATCTCGTTTTACACATTTTTATTAGGTTTTGTATCAATGAATAATCAAGGTAAAAATATTATAGTCTGGGCAGCGATTTTTGTTTTTGTAGTGCTGCTATTCAATATTTTCCAGTCTGACGGTTTACTTGGCAATAGAAATAATATATCTTTTTCCGACTTTTTAACAAGAGTCGATGAAAAAGCAGTTAATTCCGTAAAGATTCAAGGCAGAGTAATTGAAGGAACTTCAAACGACGGTTCTAGCTTTAGCACTTATGCTCCCAACTATCCCGATTTAGTAAATCGTCTTATCTCTAATGACGTTAATATCGAAGTCGTACCACTTGAAACAAAAATGAACACGTTTTTAGGTTTCTTAATTTCGTGGTTTCCGATGCTTTTATTGATCGGTGTTTGGATTTTCTTTATGCGTCAAATGCATGGTGGCAGTAAAGCTATGGGGTTCGGTAAATCTAAAGCCAAGCTATTATCTGATAAAGGTCCGAAAATAACTTTTAAAGATGTTGCAGGTATTGATGAAGCAAAAGAAGAGTTAACCGAAATAGTTGATTTCCTAAGAGACCCTAGTAAATTTCAGAAGCTCGGCGGTAAAATACCGAAAGGTTGTTTGCTTATAGGACCGCCCGGGACGGGTAAAACGCTTCTTGCTAAGGCAATCGCAGGGGAGGCTAACGTGCCGTTTTTCAGCATATCCGGCTCCGATTTTGTTGAGATGTTTGTAGGTGTCGGTGCTAGCCGTGTGCGTGACATGTTTGAGCAGGGAAAGCGTAATGCTCCCTGTATTATCTTTATTGATGAGATTGATGCTGTAGGTCGTCATAGAGGTATCGGTATGGGCGGCGGTAATGATGAACGCGAGCAAACGCTGAATCAGATGTTAGTAGAAATGGACGGGTTTGAGGCAAACGAAGGAGTGGTGATTATTGCAGCTACTAACCGACCTGACGTGCTTGATCGTGCTTTACTACGCCCGGGCAGATTTGATCGACAAATTGCCGTAGCAAATCCTGATATTAATGGTCGTGAGCAAATTCTGAAAGTACACTTGAAAAAGATTAAATATAGTAGTAGCGTTTTACCTAGAATTATTGCTAGAGGTACGCCGGGATTCTCCGGTGCTGCACTTGCTAATTTAGTGAACGAAGCTGCACTTATTGCTGCAAGACGCAATAAAAAAGAAATAGACATGCATGATTTAGAAGAAGCTAAAGATAAAGTTTTAATGGGAGTTGAGCGTCGTTCACGAGCTTTGGCGATGTCTGATGATGAAAAAAAATTAGTTGCATATCACGAAGGAGGACACGCATTAGTTGGACTTTATTGTCGTGCTGCTTCTCCTATTCACAAAGCTACGATTATTCCTCGCGGTGATGCACTTGGAATGGTACAAAGCCTTCCTGAAACAGATCGTGATTCTCAAAGTTTAGAACAGCTAGAGGCAAATATAGCGGTAGCCATGGGTGGAAGAGTAGCAGAAGAAATAATTTTCGGTAAAAAGAAAGTTACATGGGGAGCTTCTTCGGATATAAAAGGAGCTACGAATATAGCAAAAGGTATGGTCACGGAATGGGGTTTAAGTGACTCAATAGGACCAATATTTAGAGGATCAGGCAATGAGGATATATACGGTAGGCATAAATCAAGTGAAATATCAGAAGCTACTGCACAATTAATAGATGCTGAAATTAAAAGAATTGTTATGGAAGGATATGAATTTGCACAAAATATCTTAACAAAACACATAGATCAGCTTCATATGCTTGCCAAAGCTTTAATAGAATACGAGACATTATCAGGTCAGCAAATTAAAAACTTACTTAGCGGTAGACAGCTAAACTCTGAAGAGGAAAATAACTTTCCTTTCGGGACAGCATCGTCTACTATAAAGATAGATAAAGAACAATCACCTGAAAAAGCAAAAACAAATAAAGCTAAAAAGGAAGATCAAACCCTCTAAAGATTTATGTATAAGTTTATAGATTTATTTTGCGGTATCGGCGGTTTTAGAAAAGCTCTTGAAAGCAAGAATCTTGAATGTGTTTTTTCATCTGATATAGATAAGGAGGTGCAAGAAACATATAAAAGAAATTTCGGTGAAAAACCACACGGTGATATTACTGAAATACCGGCAAGTAAAATTCCTAAACATGATATTTTATGTGCCGGATTTCCTTGTCAATCTTTTAGTATTTCAGGCAAAAGACTTGGTATTGAAGATAATAACGGCAAACTATTTTACGAAATAATCAGAATAGCACAATATCATAAACC
>Ga0153985_1000349_pt1 | contig 12663 bp, 11 predicted proteins | sample TSGA069MetaG_FD_104715 | JGI IMG/M metagenome (GOLD analysis project Ga0153985, IMG submission 104715) | Attine ant fungus gardens microbial communities from Georgia, USA - TSGA069 MetaG | ecosystem: Host-associated > Fungi > Mycelium > Unclassified | place: USA: Georgia, Alexander Wildlife...
GTGTGAGTCATGGAACTAAAGTTAGACTGTCTTAGATTGAGACAGTCTCACATTTACATCACCACAGCCTCATGATGAACCAAACTATATCTTTGCTACTAGACCACTTCATCAGACAGCAATGTTGTAATAATATTAGATAACTGTTAGATTATGGATCAGTGTTAATATAAAGCTGTGAAGACTTAGAGTTCACCCTAGGTAGATGTTTAGGAAGAACTCAATAGAGTTCCCTATTGTATTCTATATCCTACTTATACTACTTTTACATAGTCTATGCACTAAAGTTCCACAGTCACATCTGGAATATTCTACAATCACCTGTGATATGGTTCTTGAGTTTCCTATGCTATTTATAGTTTAATCCTACTGTATAACTTGAGGTTATGAATTAATTGCTTAAAGCATGGGAAGTTTCTTCCTCTTTGGGCTCCTCATAACAATCAGTATACTAGGACATGCATAGAGGGGCTAAGATAATATCCCCTCTGTCACAGTTGCATTAAGAACTAGTAATCACATAGTGTATAGTTTACTACTATACCAAAAGGGCAATGTTAGCAAGGCTACTTACTAATGAAAGTTCAGCTATTTATATAGTTTATTGAACAGGTATTTTTTGTTATATGTCATGACTTGGCAAAACAACTAAGTTATTATTTATATTTTCTTTTCTTTTCTTTTCTTTTCTTTTATCTTGGACTTACTACACAGAAGAGAGTGTAAGAAAGTATCATGTTACAAGTGTCACAAGTCACATCACATCACATGATGTCACATGATGGGTCACATGATAAGTTTGGGAAAGTAGTGCACAGACCATGTAATAGTTGTATAAGTAGTATAGAAAAACCTAATAGGAACTCTATCAAGTTCTCTTTGTCAATCGCTGAACAAAGAGCAGTTGGCTTTATTCTAGCTTGGAGTTTAGCTTTCTTACATTATACCTCTATGACACTATTTAGTAGTCACTTTTCTGTGATACCCTCAGACTACTACTATAGATTGAGACAGCTCTACAGACCTCCTAAGATAACTATGCTACTTTCTCAGAGAATTACTTGATCACTACTACAAGACTCACCTTGTTATGAATATTGAGTGAAACTACAGCTATTACCAGCCATGGTCTGATAATGAGTGGTTAGTAGATGAGATAATAGCACTAATGGATAAGAATATTACAATGCAGTAATACATTGAACATTAGGAGATTCCAAATGGACATTAGACTCTTGATATAAACAGGACTCTTTGGAGAAATCTCAGACTATTTCCTTTCTATCTTTAGGACTTGTGCTAAATAGGACAACATTGGACTAACCTATTTATAAACACTGACTCAACTTGTTATCCTTATTGCTTTTGTTACTGGACTATCACTTAACTAGTCATTCTCTAGTTATAAGTAGTGTTACCATATTGTAACATTCTCATATTACTAGTTAGGATAAATAAGAAATCAGTACTCTTTCTTATCTTAGGACAATCTTGAAGAGTACTACTCAAAGTCTTGTTGACATTTCTTCTCTGATATAACTTCACTGAAAACCTTAACCAGACCCTCTAACGAAGAGTGTGAAGATATCAAGTATTAGATATAAGCTTCAAGTTAAAACATATATTCAACTGTGAGGTTTAGAGTCTTAACAATTAAAAGAAAACTTTTTTCTTTATCACAAGTAACATCATTTACTAAAGTTGTAGTTGTCGACTCTTATTGCTTCATGCTATATTATCAATACCCTACCAGCTCTTACTGCTTTGCACTGTACTATATGAAACCCTTGAGCTCTCATTGCTTTGTGCTGTAGCCAGAACAACATTGTAATTGTGAATAGGATATCTACAACTTTGACATTACCAGGTCATACATAGACCACTAAGGATAGTAACCTTATAACTGAAACAAAGAATACCACTTTCTCAAAAGAAGTCCTCATCAAATACTTTTGAGATTCGATATTCACTAAACCTATTAGTAAAGGAATAAGAGAACAACTTGTTCAGGCCATTTTGGATCACTACCCCAGCATATGTCAAAACAACCCACTGTCATCTCAAGACAACATAGCAAACAACATCTAACTATCTTCATCAAATGAAATACCTCCCAATAATCTTCCTTCTCTTAACTTGGACCTAGAATTTCTTTAACAGACTTAGAATCAGACATTGAGCCTCTTATCAAACAATCTGAAACACAACAATAGACCTTTGAGTAATACCTTCACTCTGAAATGTTCCAACTAACAAACACAACCTCTTCAAGTTATCACAAATGGTCACTTACTATTTGTGATAGGTGCTTTGATACTTTAAAGAGTTCAAAAATGTGAAGTTAGACAAGTGACAAAAGATATTGTTAAGTCTGAGGTTTAATCCTCAGACTCTGAGTCCTTATATACAGAAAAGTGATGGTCTGTGCACTAGGACAGAGCATCACATACTACTATCTATTGTTCTACATATGGTAGTGCCTTTGTGCTAGAAATAGTGATAACTTAACCATATGGAGGCTGTCCTTTGTTCTAAGAAAAGAACAGATGACTATTTATGGGTAATTAATAAAGTCCATGTGCAAACATTGAGGCCTTCATATCTCCACTGATATTGATCACCTTGAGGTCGTTCTAGGCTCATTCTGAGCAGTATAAAGAGGGCTTCTGATGAGCCTAGAACCGAAGCTTAGATCATGGCAGTTTCCAAGATATTGGTGATTTAATAAATGGTGCTATGGTGGTTACTAGTTGATCTGCCTAATATCTTGGCCATTATTGATTGCTTTGAGACATGACTAGTATTGATCAAAAGGTCTGCTTAAGGGCTTTCTGTAGCCATTGAGACTGTGAGAATCATCAAAGAATTGATAGAGATATGGCCGAATGAAGTTTGTAACACAAGTTAACAAACACTTTTCTTAACTTTCACAAACCCAGCAAGAATTCTTGGACACAGAACTTTTGGATCATCATCAAAGAACTCTGGCAACTTGTTCTAGAATGTTTTTGGGAAACCTCCAATAGATTTACCTAATATTTCAGCAACAAACTCCTCAATAATAATCTATTAAGAGTATTGACCAAAGTATACTCAACCTGATAAATTTGACAGAGACCCAAGAAACTACCAGAAATAGAAAGAAGACTGTTTGCTTTACATGCTCACCTACAACAGCAACTTCCCAGACAAACATACCACAATCACGTTTATGCTCTACTATATAAACAAAAAAGCTCTAGTCTAGAGAATGGAATTCATGGTAACCTATGCAGTCTCAGAACAAGGTATCCATCTTAGAACCATGGAAAACTTTCTTGCAGCCCTTAACTCAGCTTTTCAACCATTTGATATAAAAGGAGACACCCTGTAGCAGTTGTATGCTTTCAAACAACTATCAAGAGCAGTGGACAAATATATTTTTGAGTTTAGATTATTTGCTACCCATGTAGGACTTACAGATGTTTCGCAACTCATTTACCTATTCTGACAAGGTTTGGATTCTAATATTATTATACAAGCCATTTGACAAGGATCTGATAACAATCTCTAAGCATAGATTAAAGCAACAAAACAAGAAGAAAAAATCATTTGCATAAAAAGAATCTATCTAGGTGGAAAATGGATAAAACACCCTTATAGAATTCTGGCCAAAGAAAAATACTACATAAATCTAAACTGGCTTCAATCTCACAGTGACTATAAAGACCCAAATGCTATGGACATTGATAATATACAGACTATACTGGAGAACTATAAGAATACTCTCCAGGATGAAGAAGACTCTGATGATAAACAAGAAACCACCAACCAACATATCCAGAAGCTAGTATATCAAACTCTCAAAAATATTCTTACCAAAGATCAGAAGAAGTCACTCAAGAAAGAGAAATACTTTAGTTATGGAACACCAGAACACTTTACTGCACCATGCCTAAGGAAACCCAACTTCAAAGCTTTACTCCATAGCAAGACCTACAAAGCTAAGAAGAATCTCATCATCAAGAAAACTAAACAAAAAAGAGATCTCATAGAAAGCATCCCAAAAGAACCAATGACTGACTTCAACTCTGATGAAGAAGAGAAGAATTTTTCCCAGAGCAACTAGGAACTATGCCTAACTTACTTAAAACTTCTAACACAAAGGACAATGATAAGCAAGTAAATGGACTACACATAAAAGACATTGTAGAAATATAGTTAAAACTATGTTGATCTAACACCCTTTATTCCTTTATGTAAGTACTTTTAGAAAGAAAAACTATAAACATATTATCACTAATAGATTCAGGAGCAGAACTTAACCTAATTGACAAGAACCTTATCAAGAACTGGAACCTTATAAAGAAAAAGCTAAAAAAACCCATTGGCCTTACAGAACAGTGATGTGTCATAACTTGTCAAAATAGCTAAGTTATTATTTATATTTCTTTTTTTTCTTTTTTTTTTTCTTTTTTCTTTACTACATAGGAAGGAGTATGGAAAAGTATTATATCACAAATGTTACTTGGTCACAGTCACATGATGAGAAAGTTGCATGGTCACATCACATGATGGGTGTGGGAAAGTAGTACACAGACTATGTATAAGTAGTATATATGTCAGGAATGACTCTGGGAGGAAAATTTACTCTAAGAGGGCTTGGTCTCAACAACAAGTTGTGCCCACCTCTACACTTGCCCCTTTTGGATTCCAGTAGGATTATATTTGAGAGGAAAAAGTAAGAGTATCAAGCAGAGTGGAGTTTTTCCAAGGGAGAACGAAACTAAGGTAAATTACAATAAATAGGATTATTTAAATAATTTGGAAGATTCTGGGGTGGCTGATAGTCAGGTGACTAAGCCATGCATGTGTATCATGGTGTCACCATTATGACAGTATAGAAAATAATGGAAACTCTATTGAGTTCTCCTTGTTAACTTAAATAAGAAGTAAGATTAAGTTGTCACAACTAAGTCCCTATATGATGGAAAATAAACAAAAACAAAAAAATAACTGACTATGTGAAACTAGATGCAATTATTGACTATCACAAACTCAAGCTCAAACTAGTGGTTGTAGATTTAGGAAAACTATGAATTATACTTGGAATACCATAGCTTAAGAAATATAATCCAATTATTGATTGGAAAAAAGATATGATTAAATGGAAAAATACTGAACTAACAAAAAATTATAGTAAACTATTGGATTCTCAGCAAGAAAATTCATAGTTGATAAACTATAAGATTTATGAACTAAATTCTAAAATCTCTGCTTTACAGGTACTAGCATAGAAAAATAAGCAAAAAGATAACCAAACTACTAAACAAATAGTTCTAGAAGAATATTATAATGATCAACCTTATTGTCTCCAGGTATTCTACACATGGACTGCTTCTTTGTTTTATATTACTTCATATATCTAATAGCTCAGTCAGTGCCTCACTGGTGGGGCATGTTCTTTACTCAGTAGACCTCATGTCTGTCATATGTATTCCTCACATACTTTTCATGGTATATAGATATATATACAGTAGATACTCTTCTGTATTCCCTACACTTTACCAATTGTATCATTTCCTTCCTTCCTCAACTCTCATTTCATCTTCAAGTCTTTACTTAAAGTATTGCAACCTGAGTTACTCTTTAAGGTTGTAACAAATATCATAAATACCTATCACTATTTGACTAGAAGAAAAGTGAATGATTCTTACCAGCAAGACCCTAGGACTACAAAATCAAAATGAAACCAATATTTGAACCTAAAGCTTTCAAGCCTTACAAGCTTTTCTTTGCAGAAATTAAAGAAGAGGAGAAATTTGTTGAAAAAAATCTATGAAAAGAATATATTAAGTATTCAAAATCGCCAATAACCTCACCCTTCTTCTTTGTGGCCAAAAAAAATAGAAAACTATGACCATGTCAAGACTATCATTATCTCAATAAACATATGATCAAGAATATCTACCCTATCCCTGGCATCCAAATGATTCTTGACAAACTACAAGAATCAAAATACTTCATTGCAATAGATGTATAACTTGGATACAACAACATTTGTATTTGAAAGCAAGATCAATAGAAAGGAGCATTTAGAACCAACCAAAAACTATTCAAATTCACTGTCATGTTCTTCAGAATATGCAATAGTTCTGCAATATTTCAAATAATGATAAACATAATATTTGTACCACTCATCACCAAAAACCTCATACTGGTTTATATAAACAACATTCTCATCTATGCTCCAACAAAGAAACAATTATACAAGACAACAAAAGAGGTATTGAAAATACTTCAAGAACATGACTTATATCTCAAACCCAAGAAGTGCCAATTTGCCAAACAATGACTCTCTTACCTTGGATATATTATCTCTCCTGATCAAGTCCAGATGGATCTAATTAAACTCAAAGGCATATCTGACTAGCCTGCACCTTCAATAGTCAAGAAGATGAGAAATTTTCTTGGATTCTGTAACTTTTCCTAATCCAACAAAACCTTTTGAAATATTCACCAATGCTTCAAATCATACAGCAGGAGCAGTACTCACTCAAAGAGACAACAATAGAATACAACACCCTTACTTCTTCTACTCAAAACCACTATCATCAGTAGAAAAACGATACTATACCTTGGAACAGGAATTTCTCACTATCATTTGAGCTATCCAAGAATAGAGACACTATATTGATAGAGCACCAGAGGAAATAATTATCTGGACCAATCACAACAACATTATTTATTAGACTAATCCAGCTAAACTGTCATGACAAATAACAAAATAGTTAACAACACTTAGTACTTATAAGATCAAAATCAAGTACATTGCTGGCAACAAAAACACTGCTGCAGATGCTCTCTCTCAAAAATTCATTGAGGATAAGATATAGCAACTTAGCTTGAGACGACTTAATTATCCTCCAAGTTTAAGTTGACAAGGAGAACTCAATAGAGTTTTTATTAGATTTTCTATACTACTTATACAACTACTATATGGTCTGTGCACTGTTTTCCCACACTCATCATGTGACCTATTATGTGACATTATATGACATCACTCTGTAACTTCCTATCATATAACTGTAATACTTGTAATGTGATACTTTCTTGTACTTTCTTCTGTATAGTAAGTCCAAAAGAAAAGAAAAAGAAAAAGAAAAATAAATGATGACTTAGCCATTTTGCTAAGTCATAACACAAGGATAAAGATAAACCAAAACAAGTGATATTAGACAATCTTTTCAACAAATCAACATTTCTAGCAGAAGAACTATCTAATAAGCTGATATTGGAAGAAAAACAAAACATACTCAAGCAATACTATGACTCACTAACAGCTAGACACCCTGGTATCAAGAAGACACTCAGAAAAGTGTTAGAACATCACTTATGATCTGAACTCAAACAATTCATCACTAACTATGTCAAAGGCTATAAAAACTGCCAAAGATACAAGATCAATTGACACTGTAAGGGGATATCCTAGGGAATAGCCTAGATCGTGAGTAAGGCTCCCACCTAAGAGGCTATTCTAAGTACTTGTGAGATGCTCTTCTACACTCTCCTTGCCTTCTCTCTTAAGTCTGCCTTGATGTGTCTGTTGATCTATAAATAGGACAGTGGTATTAATAGTTAGTGCTCACGTGACTACAGTGCACAGACCATTGGTTTTAGTATATAAGACTGCTTGTGTAGTTAGATTTAGCTTTACTCGAATATTATCTTTGCTTCTGGAACTCTTACCTAGCATTAGGGTTAGCTGCCTTTGAGTGACTATGCCTTAACAAACACCTTCTAAAGCCACCACTCCAAGAAATCCTGTACCACAATCTAACTGACCATTCACTCAAGTTGCTATAGATTGTTAACATAGAGTCATAAAAACTTAGAGTTCACTCTAGATAGATATTTAGGAAGAATTCAATAGAGTTCTCCATTGTATTCTATACACTACTTATACTACTTTTACATAGTCTGTGTACTAAAGTCTCACAGTCATATATCCTTCTAGAATATTCTATAATCACCTGATCTAATCATGTGATATGGTTTACTTAAGTTTCCTATGCTATTTATAGTTTTATCCTATTATATATCTTGAGGTTGTGGATTAACTGTTCAAAAGTATAGAAAGTTATTTCCTTTTGAGAGCTTTCATAACATAGATCTTATCACCAACTTATCCAAGTCAAAGGAATTTAATTCTATTTTGTCTATGGTGAACCACAGCCTAACAAAGGGAATAATACTAGTACCAACAACAAAAGGAGTAACCTTGAAAGGAATCATAACTCTTCTAATAGACAACCTTTTCCAAAGATTTGGTATTTCCAACAAGGTTATTTCTGATCAAGACCCTTGATTTATTGCCAAGTCAATAAAGGTCTTCTTACAGAGACTAGAAATTAAATAAGCTATATTCACTGCTTTTCACCCTCAAACTGACAGCACCACAAAAAGATTCAATTAGGAAATTGAACTTTATCTTGCCATCTATTGTGCTGACAAGCTGTTTATGGCTGAATATTCATACAACTCCAGACTCTATAGAGGACAATCACACACCCCATTCAAACTCATGTTTAGACATCCTACAAAAACCCACATCAACACCCTAGAAACCTCATCTATCACAGCTGATAACAGAATTAACCATATAGAGAATATCCAGACAAATGCCAAACAAGCATATGAAGTTGCCAAAAATTTCATCAACCAGGGAATCAAAAGCAAACTTCCTGATCTCAAAGTAGGGACACAAGTCTGACTAGACTTTCAACATATCTAAATCAAAAGAATCCCAAAGAAGCTTGTACCAAAACATATAGGCCTTTTTGAAATTTTGGAAAGAACTGGATCTGTCAACTACTAGCTAAAATTACTACCACACTAGAAGATGTACTCTATTTTCTATGTTTACCTTCTCTGGCCAACACAAAAGAACACCCAATATGGCAGATTCTTAGAAAGACCCTCTCCAAGAATCATTGCAGAAGAAGAAGAATGAAAAGTCAAAGACATAATTGATGCCAGAAATAAAAATAAGGTAAAAGAATTTCTAGTTCACTGGAAAGGATACCCTGAAACAGAACACACTTGGGAACCAGAAACAAACCTCACTATTGCCAAACAACTCATTGCTATTGATGAAACTTTCTCTATACAATAATTCATGCTATTTGACCATTTTTGGTCCAGCTATAGACCACTCTCATCAGGAATTCAGTAGCTATTGCCAATTTTGACCTATTCAGAGAAAACTGGGCTTTTTATCTACATCTCCAATACATAGTAGATGTCATGACTTGGCAAAACAGCTAAGTTAATATTTATATTTCTTTTCTTTTTCTTTTCTTTTCTTTTAGATTATTATAAGGTAGAGCATGGGAAATATCATGTGACAGTCACAGAGTCACAAAGGTGTGACTGAGGTCACAGAATGGTCATGAGTCACAGTCATAGCATGTGACAAAGAAGTCAGCTGATAAACATGAGGACTGTGAAAGACAACAAGATGCATAGCCATGATAGTAATTGTATATATAATATAGCAAATCTAACAGAGACTCTATTGAGTTCTCTTTGTCAATTGCTGAACAAAGAGTAGTTGGCTTTATTCTGGCTTGGAGTTTAGCTTTCTTACAGTAGATCAACAATTTCTTTAACTCCAAAATAATCTCAAGAATCTTAATAAGTTTTCACTTCCTATAATCTATCAACACCTCTTATACACCGCTGCAAGAAGAGTACAATACTCACTAAACACAAGCAATCAGGACCCTAGCTTATCAACTAGATCTGACTCTGGGGACACTTCTGACAACATACAAGAAACCAACTCTAGTAATAATGAAATTACTGGATGACTGGAAACTGGCAATATCTCAAAAGGAACTAGACAAAATCTAGATGATTCTTGTGGAAATTCAGAACTATGAGACTCTAGGGATGCACCCCCTTTCATTACAGACAGCATACAATGCTTTGTCTATAGTTAACATGACCTGTCACAAACTTCATTTGGCTATATCTCCATCAATTATTCAACAATTCTCATGGCCTTAACAGCACCCAAAAGCCCTTGAAAAGACCTTTCAATCGATATGAGTCATGTTTCAAGGCAATCAATGATAGCTGAGATATCAGACAGATTAACAGATAACTACTATGATACTATTTATTAAATTGCCAATATCTCAAAAACCACTATGATCAATGCTTTGATTTTAGACATCAAAGAAGCCCTCTTTATACCACTTAGAATGAGCCTAAAATGGCACCAAGGCAATTAATATTTGTGGAGATATGAAGGTCTCAATGTTTGCACATGGACTTTATTAATTACCTATAGATAGTCATCTGTTCTTTTCTTAGAACAAAGAACAGCCTTCATATGGTTAAGTTATTACTATTTATAGTACAAAGGCACTACTATATGTAGAACAATAGGTAGTAGCATGTGATAATCTGTTCTAGTACACAGACCATTATAATTATGTATATAAGGACTTATAGTCTAAGGATTAGATCTCAGACTTAACAACATCTCTTGTTACTGTCTAAACTTTGCTTATAAGCATCTTTTGAGTTTATCATCAACCAAATCACAATCAGTAAGTAGTCTTTTATGATATGACCATTTTCTCAACCAATGCACTGGTTATGTCTGCAAAAAATATAATCAAAGAAACCCTAATCACTACAAAATATTCTGCCTTCTCTAACCATGATGACCTCAATCATAATTTGCTGTGGCCAAATAACAAGCCAAGCAAGCCAGAATCAATTATCCAAACCTGTTCCACACTAAACCACTTTCCACTTTCATTATTGGTCTCATTTCAACTAGACAATGACTTCTGGAACATTTTCTCACTAAAACCCTAAAGAATCAATGTCGTCCTACTCCTTGAAGACACAGTAAACAAGTCCTCTTCAGAAATAGACTCCCAACTAGTCAAACCATTACATTCCTCTCAACCTCCAACTCTTAGAGACCCATCCTTTAACATCTTCTTATGAGATGACCTCAACAAATCATACAACGAAACTGGGAAGATGATGACAGAGATTACTATGACAACATCAACAATGTCACCTGGTCTAACATCCTTGAAAAACCCATTGGATATTGAATTCAATAAGGACATCAAATCAAACAAAAGGGATTATGTTATGAATATTGAGTGAAACTACAGCTATTACTAGCCATGGTCTGATAATGAGTGGTTAGTAGATGAGATAATGACACTAATGAAGAATGTTACAATGCAGTAATGCATTAAACATTAGGAGATTCCAAATGGACATTAGACTCTTGATATAAATGAGACTCTTTGGAGAAATCTCAGACTATTTCCTTTCTATCTTTAGGACTTGTGCTAAATAGAACAACATTGGAGTAGCCTATTTATAGACACTAACTTAACTTATTATTCTTATTGCTTCTCTTACTGGACTGTCACTTAACTAGTCACTCTTTAGTTACAAGTAGTATTACCATATTGTAACATTGTCATATTACTAGTTAGGATAAATACAGACCAGAAAGAGAAGGGAACAATAAGTTTTCTCTTTCTGTATTCCCTCTCTAAAATCTTACTCTAAGGAATCAGTACTCTTCCTTATCTTAGGACAATCTTGAAAAGTACTACTGTTATCAAAGGACTATGATAGTTCTTAGTGATCATTCTAGATGGATGTTCAGGAAAAACTCAATAGAGCTCTTTGTTGGATTGGACTACTACTTATACTATTTTATAGTAGCTGTACAACTACTAGTCTATGATCACATGTCCTTCTAGAATATTCTATGATTACCTGACCTGGTCATATGATCTGATTATCTAAGTTCCCACACTATTTATATCTCAATCCCATTGTATGACTTGAGATTATAGATCAGATATTCAAATGTACAGAAAGTTAATTTCTTTTTAGGGCTCTCATAATATGGTCCTCTCTTCAAGTTTCCTCATTCTGAGGAATTTTTCCATCGACTCTAATTCTTGTTCTATCTCTTTTCTCTTTCTCTCTCATACTTCTTTTTCTCCCAACTGTATAGTAATTTTGCCATAAACTCTCTTAGTAGTTCTCGACTAAATTCCTTCTTTTCTTCTTTCTGCTTCTGTCACCTTAGTTCTTCGGCCTCTTCCCTATACTCCCTCTCAAACTCTTCTACCAACTCTTTTACATTCTCTAAGTTTTTTCTACTCTCCTAAGTATCCACTATATAGCCCTTTCATCTTACTAAGAACTTTTCTTTCCCTTGTACTACTCTTTTGTTTAAGATTTTCTCTACTTCAAATTCCTCCACTCCTTCAATAATGACTGGTTTTGGCAGTATTTTCTTCTGCCCTTCTACTTGCAGTTTATAAAGTCGTACTCTACTTATATTAACTACAGAGTGTATTTTAATAGATTTAGGTAGTTTTAATTCTATTGCATTACTAGAGACAATTCCCTTGACTTTGTAAGGACCCACAAAATGCTTTGTTAACTTCTCTGATCTCCTCCCTTTCATTTGCCATTTCAAGTCCTTTGTACTTAGCAGTATTAAGTCCTCTACTGTCACAGTTGTGCTATGGACCAGTAGTCACATACTGTATGGTTTACCACTACACCAAAAGGGCGACGTTAGCAAGGCTACTTGCTAATGAGGGTCTAGCTATTTATGTA
>Ga0153985_1000350_pt1 | contig 12656 bp, 13 predicted proteins | sample TSGA069MetaG_FD_104715 | JGI IMG/M metagenome (GOLD analysis project Ga0153985, IMG submission 104715) | Attine ant fungus gardens microbial communities from Georgia, USA - TSGA069 MetaG | ecosystem: Host-associated > Fungi > Mycelium > Unclassified | place: USA: Georgia, Alexander Wildlife...
AAATAATTTTTATTCTTTTGATTGGCGTTAAGCACCTTGCTCAAGTCTCTTGCAACGCTTGGCTTTTCCGCTATAATTAGCTGTTTCATAAAATTCCTTTCTGCTGTCAACCGTCAACGGCTGCTCGTCCTTTAATAGTGCAAGCCCCCAATACTGCTGTAAATAGTCATCGCACTCTTCACACCAGCGTTCGTCTTGCTCTTTCCAAAATGAGCTTAAAAAATTCTGCTTCGCATTGCTATATATATTCGTGTTTTGGAGTTCACTCCAACGATGTTCATAATATGCTACAGCCGCATCAAAATCCTCAAAAGCCGCAGTCTCTTGGATATCATCCTGCCATTCTTCAAAGAACCACCAAGGTTCGTTATCACCGTACATTGTTATTACTTGATACATCCCGCTACCCTTCTTTCCATCTCAATCATAAGTATCATGAAATAAAAATTCAAGAAAAATGTTTCCGGCTGAAACAAGTTCAAGAAAAAACAAGCTCTCTGAAAAAAAAAATGCAGAAAAATATTGCTTTTTTCTTAATTCTATCGTAACACAATGCGGCATTATTTTACATGGCCCTTAAGAGAGTTATAATGAAAAACGATTTCTGAATAGTTCATCGTTGTTTTTGAAAGAAGGCTTTTTTTAATTTGAGTAAAATCAAGAATAAATTATTTCAACCACGACCCACTTGGCAAAAAAATCTGATTGTTCTATGGTTTGGTACTTTTATGGCAGGTATCGGCTTCAGTCTCGTCATGCCGTTTATGTCCTTATACATAGATTCATTAGGGAGTTACACAAATCAACAGCTGAACTTTTGGAGCGGAATTACGTTTTCTTCGACTTTTTTGATTACTGCGATCGTCTCACCTTTATGGGGGCAATTAGCTGATCAAAAAGGGCGAAAAGTGATGTTGCTGCGGGCATCGCTTGGTATGGCGATCGTCATCAGTTTAATGGGTATGGTCGGAAACGTCTACCAATTGATCGGTTTGCGTTTGCTTCAAGGAGTCTTTTCAGGCTATATCAGTAATGCGACCGCTCTCGTCGCAACGGGTACACCTCGGGAAAAAAGCGGCCAAGTCCTCGGCACGTTGGCAACCGGTGCAGTAACCGGAAATTTACTAGGGCCTTTAGTCGGTGGCGTGACGGCGTCAATTTTCGGCTACCGTTTAACCTTCTTTACCACAGGCAGTATTTTATTTCTGGTTTTTCTGCTTAGTCTGCTATTTGTCCATGAAGAATTTACACCTGTTGAGAAAAAAGATATGCTGCCTGCTAAAGAAATTTTTCATAACCTGAAATACCCCCACGTTGTGATTGGCATGTTTGTCACCACACTTATTATTCAAGCTTCAAACAATTCAATCAGTCCCATCATCAGCTTATATATTCGACAATTGATGCATAATCATGGCAACATCACGCTGGTCAGCGGAATCATCGCATCGATACCTGGGATCGCAACCTTGATCGCAGCGCCGCGTTTTGGTCGGCTCGGCGATCGAATCGGCAGCGAGAAAATTCTCGGTATAGGCTTGATCTTTGCAATGCTGGTCTTCTTACCAATGTCGATTGTCACAAATGTTTGGCAATTAGCTTTTCTGCGTTTCTTAGTCGGTATTTCTGACGCTTGTCTATTGCCCGCTGTTCAAGCGCTGATAACAAAGTACTCCCCACAAGAGGCCGCCGGAAGAATTTTCAGTTACAACCAATCCTTCCAAGCCGCTGGAAATGTTGTTGGTCCTATGATCGGCTCCAGTGTTTCATCAATCTTTGGGTATCGCGGCGTTTTTATTTCAACCTCGGCACTTGTTTTGACCAATTATCTATTGGTTCATCGCAATACAAAAGAAATTACTAAAAATCAACATCAAACGCAAGGAACTCATTAATCTTCAAGACATATTAATGGTAACTTTTTCTTTAATTTTTTATACTAATAAGTGATTCTAATGAAAGAAGTGAACAACTAAGTGATTCTAATGAAAGAAGTGAACAACATGCTTGATGGACAATTAAAATTTTGGGACTTTTTCCTTAATAACACGATTGAGGGAAAAGAAAACGAAGCAAAAGAAATCCTAGTAAAGAGTTTTGCAGATCAAGAAACTGAAGCGTTAAGCCTGCAAGATTTCAAAAAGCTCCAAGAGAAGCTATTCCCTTTGATCAAACCTGAAAAATTAAATGAAGTGAAAGTTGCGATGGCGCATTTCGCCCAAAGCCTTTCATAGAAAGAAGTAGTCACAGTCTGAACATCGACTGTGACTACTTTTTTACTATGCCTCGATTTCTGAGTAAACTTGCAAACTAGGGAAGAACAATTCTTTATTTGTGATTATGATTATTCCTGAGATACTGATGATTACAATCGTTTGGATACAGCTTGTCCATTCGGTCATTTGGGTCGATGTTTGCATAAAGTTCAAGAAGATATGAAAAATGATCAATGCCATCGTACTGCGATTACTTTTAACGTAAAGCCAGTTTAAAATGATTCCCAGCGGAACGATACTTACAAAATAATTCACCGCAAACCATGGGTTCTCCTGCAATAATAGGTTCATCGAATAATTCTTTACGAACATCAAAGGTAAATGCCAGATCGACCATAAGAAGCCGAACAGCAAGGAGCCCGCAAACAGATTGAATCGACTCAGCAGTGCATCCACACCATATCCGCGCCAACCGATTTCTTCTAAGATTGGAGCGATAATCATCACCAGTAGCACTGGAATGGAACCTGCTGAGAAGTTGAAATCCTCAGATAATTGCAATTGACTAATCGACCCACCAAAAAGTAATGAAATCAAAATGGCTGCTACAACGGATGATCCCATGACCAAACAAATTTTTACTAATGGAGCCAAATGAACTTTTTTTACATCGAACAAGCGTTGGAAGAAATCTTTTCTAATGTCACGATTCTTCGGTGACGCAATAAAAGCAATCGTGACAAGCACTGGTGCGAATAATCCTGGGATCAAAAAGATTGAATAGAAATTTGGGTCAGGATGATTGTAGCTTAGATAAGCAGCAATCAGCCAACTCCCCCATGTGATCAAAAACACCCAGCCAAAGAATTTTCCTGGTTTATATTCCTTTTTCACTACTTCATTTTTCATCATTTTAAATTCCTCCTATATTTTCGTGTCATTTACTAACTGACCACAGTATAGAAGGAAAAACACGACATCTAAGCAAAATGTAACGTTTGACCCTTTTTCTTGTAACGATTCGACTTTTTTAATTAGGCTCCCAAATTGACAATTCTAAACGAAAAAAATCGGCCTTTGACTCATAAAGCATATCCCCATGATATTTTTCGGTGATCGCTTGGATACTTTTCACACCAAATCCATGTTCAAAAGCTTTTTTCTTTTGCGTTTTGAACTCACTTACTTGCTTAGCGACGCTATTCTCGATTTCTAACAGCAGCATATGATTGAAATAAATTAGCTTCAAATTGATTTGACGTTCCTGCGGACATCTTTGACAAGCTTCGATCGCATTATCAATCGCATTGCCAATCAATGCGCCTAAATCACGCATTTCAAATCCCATCTCTAGCGGAATTTTCACCTCAAAATTAGTCTGGATATTGCTTTCTTTCGCTCGCTGATATTTATTGCTAAGTAATTGATTGATGCCGCTATTTTGCGTGAATTGACATTCTTCTTCCTTTATAACTTCTTCCAATAATTTTTCGATCTGCGATTCTGTTCCATCAGCCTTAGTAATCAGAGTTAATAATTGATTTTTCAAATCATGACGAATCGCCCGAATTTTCGTCTGATGGGTTTCCATTTGCTGATAGTACTCTTCGCGATGCGCAAATTCCTGCACCAGAAAAAGATTCTCGTAATTCTCTTTTTCTAATTTTTGGTGGATCTCAAATACGATAAAATGAACCAAATTGATTACCGCAAATAAGGTCACTACCATAAAAAAACGAGCATCGCTGTCTTGGGTTTCTTGCTCGACAAAAACCGGATAGATAATAAAAAAGAGACTAGTCATAAAAGGAACGATTACCTGCAATAAATAGAAGCCATATTTTCCCTGTGCAGCTAAAGGGGCCTTGCGTTTTGAACGTAAAAGAAAAACGACAATCAATTGAATGAATTGACTTGCAAAAATTCCACCATACGCATACGAAAGCTGGCTCGAATCAAAATAATTTATTCCAAAAAGACTTTGAATAATCAAATAAACTAAAAAATCAAAGACCAGCACAATCATCATCGAGAGAAAAATCAGTAAGAGCTTTGTTATATTCCTGCCCTTAAAAAAGAAATAGCCGATACTATACATCAGGCAGACATACGTAATACTATTCACCAGCATATAAAATGATCCGAAAGTCAGATAGACTGGACTGATATTTCTGATTAAATAAGCTGCAATCACTATAAAGATTGCAACAGCTCCTCTTCCCGCATGTTTCTTCCAATACCTAAATGACCGGCTTGTTAGATAACAAGAAAAGAACATACTGACGATAAAAACATCATTAATCGATTTAACGAGTTCCAATAATACTGTCAAGTTCATTCCTTTGTCCTCATCAATACATAGTTTCGGTAAGCCTTTTGAAATGCTTGATGGAATTTCTTTGTAACGGCTATTTCTCGACCGGTTTGCATCACGATCGTCTCTCCGCCTTTTACTTGTACATAGTCCATATTGACCACAAACGAATGATGGATCTGAGTAAATAGCTGCGAGGATACTTTATCGATGACTTCCTTCATCGTTCCATAGTATTCATACTCTTCACCATTCTTTAAATGAATGATCATTTTACGTTTCATACTTTCAAAATATTCTACTTCTCCTAAATAAACGGTATACACTTTTTTCTTAATCGTAAATTGAAGAATCATTTTTCGTAAAGAAAGTTGTTCTACTGCTTTCAATAAAACTTGCTTAACTTTGATTTCATCGATTGGTTTGATGAGATAATGAAAGGCATTGACTTCAAATGCTTCCGGCATCCATTCTACATGGCTCGTGATAAAAATGATGATTGCTTGCTGATCCTGTTTCCGAATCATTCGCGCCGTTTCAAAACCATCCAGCGACTTCATTTCTACATCTAATAAATAAATTTGAAAGCTGGACTCTTTTCTACTCAAATGATCAACCAAAGACTCGCCCGAAAGAAAAGCCTCATAACTAAATTGATTCGGATCATTTTCAAAAAAAGACAGCAGCAAGGTTTCGATTTGACCGATCATTTTTGGATCATCATCACAAATTGCTATATCCATTATTCCCTCCATATCATTTTTGTCATTGAAAACTCTTAAGTTAAGTATCCTTCATCTGATTCTAATAAACAAGAACCTCAACAAAAAAACGATCCGCTTAAGAGTCGTTTTCCAATTTATTCTGTTATCGTTTTATCCGTAGTTTTCGTTTCCACCTTAAAGAGTGAACGCAAGCATTTCGTCGCAACCATCAATCCTAATCCCAATAGCAGAAATGCAAAGACTAATTGCAATCCATCAGATAAGAATACGAACTGACCTGCCGCCGGAACTTTCGGAATCGTTACTAAATATTGCGTCGCGTTGATTACTTTCATTACTAATCCGTAGATTGACATAGCTAAAGCAGTAAATGTTACTGCCAGCATGATTCCCATCGGAATATAGAACATGACACCTGATTTCTTCGAGGTCTTCATATATACAGCTACAGCGATCATTACCATCGCAGCTAACAACTGATTCGCTGAACCAAATAAAGGCCAAACACTGTTATAGCCCCCAAGCGCCAAGACAAACCCAACTCCCAGTGTTACCACCGTTGCCACATATTTGTTAGTCATTAATCTCGCCAAGCCCGTTGGCTCTTTGCCTTCTTCATAAAAGAATTCCTGTAAAGACATACGACCAATGCGTGCAACAGAATCCAGTGAAGTTAGTGCCAAAGCAGATACACACATCGTCATAAATGCTTGAGCAATATTCAAGGGCAAGCCAAACTTTGTTAGAAACCCAGCCACTGAACCAGAGAATATCTGGAAAGGGGTCCCCGCTGGTAATTGGCCATTTGTAGCAACAGCACCCGCGACAACCAACGCAACAACAGCTAATACACATTCACACATCATTGCTCCATAACTGATTGGACGCATATGTTTTTCATTTGAAACCTGTTTAGACGAAGTTCCTGACGACACCAAACTATGGAAGCCAGAAACTGCCCCACATGCAACCGTGATAAATAAAATCGGAAAAAGATACTTCACATTCCCTGTAGCATCTTGTACAGCAAACCCATTAAATGCATTCAATTCAACCATGGGTGCCTCAACTAAAAGTCCCAAAACAGCGGCGATGATCATCCCTAACAGCATGTAGGTGCTTAAGAAATCACGAGGGGCCATCAATAACCAAATCGGCATAACTGAAGCTAAGAACAAGTAAGCAAATACAATCAATAACCACGTTTGCTTATCAGCGAAAATTGGAAAGAAAATGCCAACAGCAAGAGTTACAAGTAAAACGACGATTCCAAATGCGTGCATAGCAATTCCTTTTAAATGAACTTTCTTCATGAAAAAGCCGACCAAAACAGCCGAAACAATAAACAACATTGAAATAGAAGCTGCAGACGCATTCGCTGTATTAACTGCTGCCGGGACATCAGGTGTCATCCCATTAAATGTCGTTGCAACGATATCGCCGAAAGCAGCGATTACTAAAAGAGCAAATAACCAGCAGAATAAAAGAAAGAGTTTCTTTCCAACTTTTCCAATATATTTTTCAATGATCAGCCCAATCGATTTCCCTTCATTCTTCACCGAAGCGTATAACGCACCAAAGTCATGAACTGCTCCAAAGAATATTCCACCAAATAAAATCCATAAAAAAGCTGGCAGCCAGCCAAACATTGCCGCAATGATCGGACCTGTTACTGGTCCTGCACCAGTGATTGATGAAAATTGATGACTAAATACTACAAAAGCAGGTTCAGGAACATAATCATCCCCATCTTCCAAAGCAACGGCCGGTGTAACAGCCTTTGGATCGATCCCCCATTTTTTCTCCAACCAACGGGAATAGATAAAATAGGCAGCCGCAAAGCAAATAATAGCAAACACTAGTAGAACAACACCATTCATAAACTCACCCAACTCTCTTCATTTTATAATAAATATTTAATTAGTATATTCCCATAATTCCATAAGCATGTAAAGAGAATCATTCTAATTTTCAAGAATTTTCTGTAAATAAAAATGAAAGAAAAAAACTGAGACTGCTTAAAAAAGCGGCCTCAGTCATGGTTATTGCTATTAAATATATTGTAATTCTTTTGCTTCTTGATAGGCATGGTCGATTAGACCGCCGCCCAAGCATTCCATGCCGTTGTAGAAAACAACCGCCTGGCCTGGTGTGATGGCGCGAACTGGATCATCAAAAATCACTTCAGCGCGGTCATCATCCAATAAACGAACAGTTACCGGTACATCTTGTTGACGATAACGGAACTTCGCTGTGCATTTAAATTCTTTTGGTCGGTCTTCGTTGGTCGTAAAGTGGATCTCACTGGCATCCAAGCTCGTCGCATATAACGCTTCATGATGGAAGCCTTGACCAACATATAACGTATTGGTAGCTAAGTCTTTGCCGACTACAAACCATGGATCGTTGGTTTTTCCGCCGCCGCCGATTCCTAATCCTTGACGTTGACCGATAGTGTAATACATCAAACCATCATGTGTCCCCTTCTCTTCACCATCAAGAGTCACCATTTTGCCCTTATTAGCAGGCAAATAGTTGCTTAAGAACTGTTTGAAATTCTTCTCACCGATGAAGCAAACACCCGTTGAATCTTTTTTCTTGGCAGTGGCTAACCTAGCTCGTTCAGCGATTTCACGAACTTCAGGTTTTTGCATACTGCCCAAAGGAAACATCGTCTTCGCCAATTGTTCTTGCGACAATTGACTCAAGAAATAGGTCTGATCCTTATTATTATCGACGCCGCGCAACATATGAACTACGCCATTTTCGTCTTTTTCGACTTGAGCGTAATGCCCTGTTGCTACATAATCCGCACCTAATTCCATCGCGTAATCCAAGAAAGCTTTGAATTTTATTTCCTTATTACACATTACATCTGGATTCGGTGTGCGGCCTGCACGATATTCTGATAAGAAATATTCGAAAACACGATCCCAATATTCCTTTTCAAAGTTGACAGAATAATAAGGAATGCCGATTTGGGCAGCGACTTTCGCCACGTCCTTATAATCTTCCGTCGCGGTACAAACACCATTTTCATCAGTGTCGTCCCAATTTTTCATAAAAATGCCGACTACATCATAACCTTGTTCCTTTAGTAACAAAGCCGTTACTGATGAATCGACGCCGCCGCTCATTCCTACGACGACTCGTGTGTTGCTGTTAGACACAGTATCACCATCATTTCAATATAGATTCCGAAAACTCTACGATTTGAAGGTCGCAACTTTTCAGTATGACGAATTATACATCATAAATCTTAAATTTTCGATAGATAATCCTTCAAATATTTTTTATTTGTCTTTTTGTATTGTTTATATTAATATAAACAATACAAAGGAGGGCGAGTAAATGATTTTAGAAATTGATCCCCATTCTGAAGAACCGATCTACTTACAATTACGAAAGCAAATCATTATCGGTATCGCTCGCGGCGAACTAAGCCCCAATGAGCAACTGCCGACTGTTCGGCAATTTGCCGATGAACTTGGTGTAAATACGATGACTGTTTCAAAAGGCTATCAGCAGCTCCGAGAAGAAGGTTATCTGATCACTGATCGTCGTAAAGGAACGTTAGTCGCGCCATTGCCCGTGACCCCAAAGAAAACAAGCGAAGAAAACTTGACCTTGCTATTGGCGGAACTTTATTTGTCCGAGCCAGATGAACAGGTCGTTCAAGAAAAAGTTCAAAGGATTTTGACGAGTTTCAGAAAGGAGGATGTCTGATGTTGTCCCCTCTTATTTTAGGTATATTGATTTTTTGCAATTTTGTCATGGCATTTACCAATTCTTTAGCGGCAAAGCCTCACAATTATGTGATTGTGGAGAATACCTTTCCTGCTGATAAAATCAATGATCCGTTGGTGCTGTCCTTCAGAAAGAATTATCGAAAACGTCAATTTCAATTAGCAGGTATATTGACTCTTTTAGATTTGAGCCTGTTGATCCCTATGAAGGACTCGATCTTTATGATACTTTTCTTCGTTCTTTTATATATCACGATCGGTTCAGGCTATTTATTGCAGATTCGCTATATCCGTAAAGGCCATCAACTAATTGTAGATAATGGCTGGCAGTTAACGGAACAACCTATTCAAGTCGATACTCAGCTTCTTCTTGAAAAAAATCGAAAATTAGTGTCTCCTTGGTGGTTTGCTCTTTCTTTTGGAGTACTGATCTTGTTAACGATCATACTTCATCAACAAGAAATGGGCAGTTTGACCTGGATTTTATTATCCGCATGCGGACTTACTTCAGCTCTGTTTGTTTTAGGCTGGTGGGCGATTGGCCGACTACCGGTACGAGCTTTGACGAATGATTCAACCATCAATCGTCAATACAATGACCTGACAAAATTTTACTGGTCCGCATTTATGGTGGCAACAAGTATTTTTATAAACCTGATTGTTTATCTTCCGTTGTTGACGATGTCTACCAGTAGCCGCTTTTTTAAAATTCTAATGACCAGTGAATTCTTATTGATCTTTCTTTTCTGTGGCTTTACCATTTGGTGGCTGTTTCGTTTGCGTAATAATCAGGACCAGCTGTTGACTCAGACGCCCAGCTTTCGTTACACCGGCGATGATTATTATTGGCGTTATGGTATTTACTACAATCCAGATGATCGCCGCTTAATGCTGCCAGATCGGATCGGATTAAACATTACAATCAATTTGGCAAGAGTAGGTGGTAAAATCTTTATTGGACTCATCCCTGCTATATTGATCGGTGTTATGCTAATCGTCGTTGTTCCCTTGTATATTTTGGATTATCATCCTGATCCGCTGACTTATGAAGTGAAACAAGAGAGTGTTGTTCTAGATGGTCCTCTCTATCGTGAAAGTAACATCAACTACAACAGCATAGAGAAAGTAAGCTTGCTTAATAAAATGCCCACGATTGGAATGAAGGTAAACGGACTTGCCTCTGTAAATTATGCCCTCGGCAGCTTTAAGGTTGATGGCAAATCAGCTACGCTCTTTGTAGACCATCAATCAAAACCAATTTTGAAAATCACGACCAAGGATCGGGACTATTACTATACGAATACCGATTCCACGGTAACCAAAAAGCTGTATCAAAAACTTCAAGCTCATCACTAAAAAAGATCCCTTTCTTCAAAAAATGAAGAAAGGGATCTTTTTATTTTACCGTTCCAATTCGATTGATTGGCCAAAAAACAAATTTTACATTGGTCAAAATATCTTCTTGATCGATCATGCCAATGATTCGACCATCTTTTGAGATTCGGCGATTATCTCCTAAAACAAATAGCTGCCCATCTGGAACTTTTTCGTAACCGAATAAGCTTTGCAAATCAAAATCAAAGGTCAGCGGTTGCCCATCCGTCAACTTCTCTTTGTACTCATCTAGATAAGGCTCATCATATTTCTTTCCATTGACATAGAGCTGATCATTTTTGTAGGCTATTGTATCGCCTGGTAGACCAATCACGCGTTTAACATAATCGGCCCCCGGATCATCTGGTGCTGGAAATGTCACTACATCAAATCGATCGATTTCCGAATGCTTCAATCCAAACATCCGCTCGCCATCATTTAGATTTGGCTTCATCGAATCGCCAATCGCCTCTACAGGAGTAAATACATAATGCCGCAACGCAACCACTGCAGCAATCATCACCACATAAAACAGAATCGTTTTTACAATTTCTTTTGCTTTCATTTTCCCACCCTCTAAAAATAATATCCGTTATCACTTACTTCCAATTTACCATAGCGAGGAGGCTATGAATACAATTAGTTCATTTTTTGGCTTCGTCTTTTAACTCTTTGAAATAGGAGAGGCGTTAGAATCAAAGTATAGATTTGCTTACGCTGTTCTCCCACTCATCTTACTCGATAAAAAAGACACCGATTATTCGATGCCTCTAATTACTTTAACTTCTTTATTTCGGCTTCCTTATAGTCAGCAATCTCGTCAATCAAATTCTCAGAGATCGGTGTGCCAAATGGCAGCGGCGTATGAAGAAACTCGCGCTCAGGAGCATCTACACCGACATTGATATCTTCAGCGATCGGCATACTATAGTTGTGGATGTGCCCATGCAAATTGCGGATGTTCAACGTTTTTCCTAAAAGCATTGGATAATGCGTCAGATAATATTGATGATGATTAAACTTGACGATTGCCCCCACATCGTGGAATTCGAATTTGTCCTCACCATTGGAAAGCTTAGGATCATGTGCCGCTAAATATCTGAAAAATGTCCGAGAGTCATGATTGCCTTTGATAAAAACGATTTTCCCCTTTAATTGCAGCAACTGTTCTAAAATATCGTTAAATCCTTTTTCATATTGCGGATGCATCGCTACATCCCCTAAATGATAAACCGTATCCTTCTCATTCACGACAGCATTCCAGGCATAGATCATTTGTTGATTCATTTCTTCGACAGAATCAAACAAGCGCGGCGCAAAATCGTTATCGCCTAAAAGATTTTCGTGGAAATAATGTGTATCTGATATAAAATATTTCATTTTAATCACCTACAAATGAATTCTGATTCTTTCCTTTATTTTACCATCTCTTCCAAAAAAAAGCGCTTCTACAGCCATCACCAATAAAAATAAACAAGGTCGCCAAATTATACTTGGTAACCTTGTCTTTGTAAAAGTGCTTGATATTTCAATTTGATAATAGTGATAACTGCTTCTAATTGAGTCAGATCTTCAACTTTGGTCGCGTCAAATTCTTTTGTACGTTCAAAGGATTTGCCTGTATCAATCAAGTGAAAAATCTGATTCCATTTTTCAAATTCAGAAAGATTATTGAGATTGGCGATCGGAAAAGCCGCGCCATCACAAATTTCCCATAAACGGAAGATCAAAAACGCCGTATCGATCACTTCCAAGGTTTTTCTTTTCTTACTGCATGTAACAAGAACTTTCTTAGGATTGTACTCCAAATACCAATCTAGGAGAATAAAAAAAGCTTCCCATCGATAGCTGTCGCTAAACATTTTTTGTGTGTCGGGCATATCACGAAAAATCAGCGGAACCAAGTATTTCTTTTTGTATTTCCAGCAAGGGATACCATCGATAAAGTAATCCACATAACGGGTCAAATAGCTGTTTCCTTCATAGTCGCTGATATAATAATCTTCTACACCATATTTTTGAAAGTCTTTTGTCAGCGTGGCACAGTCTTCAATTGAGACGGTCAGCCCCGACAAGAGACGGAAATCAGAAATAATTTTGTGATGCTCGATCGTTTGTATCTTGTGAACCAACTTCTCACCTTCATTTCCAGCAAATTTCTTAGAAGCTGTCTTCATGAATTTAAAAACGCTTGATAATTACCGATATAAAAGCAAGTCGTATGAAGTTTTCGGCAGAAGAAAGGCTTAATTCATAGTCTTTTGACAGTCTTCTACAGTTA
>Ga0153985_1000352_pt1 | contig 12639 bp, 15 predicted proteins | sample TSGA069MetaG_FD_104715 | JGI IMG/M metagenome (GOLD analysis project Ga0153985, IMG submission 104715) | Attine ant fungus gardens microbial communities from Georgia, USA - TSGA069 MetaG | ecosystem: Host-associated > Fungi > Mycelium > Unclassified | place: USA: Georgia, Alexander Wildlife...
CCTTATATTGAACAAGAGAAAGGAAAAATTGATATGCTTGGCATTAATGATATTATTATTAGTTCTAAACTGTAAAAAATACTATTCATTAAAGCTTTATAATTTTAACTAAAAACAGGTTATTATGCAGAAAGCGTAATAGCCTTTTTTATTAATATAAGGAAAAATACTTACTTTTATCTAGATGTTATTATTTATGAAGACTATATAATTTGTACGTCATTCTCAGCTAAAAGTGAGGTTGTTGCATGGATACCAAATGTTTCGTCAATTACTTTATAATTTCCTCGCAATGATAGAAAAACTGAACCATCAACAACTTTGGCTTGTCAGTTAATATTAGGAAGGCAGCAATTAAAATCTAATTATAACCAAATTATAAGTATTGACAAAGTATTTACATGCCCTAGATTAAAGATTATACAAAATATGGTAGATAATATGAGAGGCAAATTAGATCCTTACGAACAAGGTATTGAAGATAATTTTGAAAAGCAGCAAAAAATTTATGATCCAGTTATCATTGTATTACTTCAAAAAGTTGCAAAAACACATCTCAATAATAAGCGATCTATTACTATCAGAATTGCAGAACATGATATCGAAGCAATAAAAATCAAAGCTTCTAATGCGAATGCTACCAGATTTTTAGGAAAAAACTCTGCCGGATTGCTATAAACATCTATTATATTATTATAGGTAATAAAATATTCTTTCTTATCATAACCAAATCCATCGGGATCATAGTTCCTATTAAGCATTTTTGAACTTTTCGTACAAATCCTGTATATTTGTCCTATACCACCTCCACTTATAAGTAATTCATGAAAATGTTTATCATAATAATTAAAAACATAATCTACCCTTCCACCATCACTTATTTTAAGTAACTCTATAAATAATTTAGGCAACTCAAACAAAAAATTCTTTAATAAAACTAGATTTTTTTCCTTTAATGAAGAGTTTTTGACATACCACTTTATATTTTTAATATTTTTTATTATTTGTACCATAATTCCATACCTCCTGTATGACCTGTTTGTTTATGAATATCATGGGGAATTAATTGCATTCTTCCTGTTTCTTGGTGATGGTGCAATATTAATTTATCTATTCTTGGTTCTCCTTTCATAATTTGATTTAATTGTTTAGCTGTAAACATATTTTTATTAACTTTACTTGCTTTAATTTGCTCTCGTAAATCTCTTGTCGCTGCTCTTTTATTTTTTTCTGAAATCCTCACTTTATACACCTCTTGAGGCAACCTAGTTTCATAAACAACATGCCTTTCAGAATTAGGGAAACCTCGGTTATCAAATATCTTCCCAAGTATATTCAAAAGGTTTCGATCCTTTAAATAAAGCATCAGGATTTACTAAACCATTGCCTTCAAACATCATTGCCGTATTAATGAGATTAGTAGTAAAATTGTGAGTATTATGCCCACCTTCCCAGCCCATCTTGTCAGCTAAAGCCAGTAATTTTTCTTTTTGAGCAGTAGCAGTTTTACCGAGTGCTACTAATTTTTTGATATATCTTGATTTTGGATCAAATACGTTTACACCTTCGTCACCATGAACTAAATCAAGTGCTGCTGCATCATATAATATATGCTCTTCTTTAGGTGCTTCACTCTTTGCTATTTCAAGAAGTTGTTTTTCTCTAGGGTGGAGACGACGATTATACTCCGCAACTGAGGAAGAGACGGTGGTGGCGGTTTGCATGTCAGAAGCATTGCCGCCGGCGAGCATAGCAGTAGCGGCGACTATAGTGTCGTTCCAGTTAGATAAACCTGTGCCGCTCTCGCCCGTGCCGGAGAATTCATGACCAGGAGAATGACCTAGGGAAGAAGAAAGACCGCTTAAAGCCTCACCCATTCCGCCGGCAAGTGCTGCTATGTACGGATTACCGCCGGTGGCTAAACCGTACACCCCGCCTAACGCCGAATGCATCACCATCTTTGCAGCCCCGCCTTCACTTAAACCGTATCGCTGCCCTATATCCCCAATATACCCTTGACCGACATGAAGCAAGCCAAGACCTACCTCACGCTTGAAATTTTTTGTCAAAGAACCGCCATATACTGCCGTATTCACACCGGTACGTAATATTGTTTGCTCAGCAATTGCCATATTACGTACATTAACATTTAATTTTGCTGCAGCTGAATTTACATTCCCAAAGCCCGTGCCGTTCATTATCCCAGTTGTAACTCCCGCTGCTAGCATATTCTTCCCTAGTGACCTTAAGGCTTGTTTACTGGTCGATTCTTTTATACCCTTGCCTACATTACCGCCATTATTGATCGTACCCACTGCCAAATTAGACGTAAAACCACTAATTTCCGTTGTTAACGCACTACCTACTATGCCTCCTAGCCCTCCTGTAAATCCAGTCGTTGCTGCCGTCACCGCCGTTGTTATCAGTATTTGCCCTTCCGGCGTTAACTGACACACCTTCTTCTCCCAACTCTTATTCTCGCTTTTAATTAAACTTTAGGTATAAGTGAAAGATATTTTTGATTTGTTAGATGAGGCGTATCGCTCTGCATTTGCTCCTTTAATTCTTTTAAAGTTTTAGCAAATTCTGGAATCTTGACAGGATAATTTTCTATTATTTTTATTGCTTCTTGTTTTCTTCCTAAAATATAATTTATTATTGCTAAAAATTCTATTGTCTGCCCTCCTGTATGCGGTATATCCCAATGATGTTTTGTCTCTGCATCTTCATGCAACAATGGTATTATATCATTTAAATCTTTAAGTGTTAAAATAAATGGTAAATATCCTCTTTCTAACATCTCTTTTATTTGTTTAATTAATTCGGTATCTGTTACTAATTGACTTTCTTCATTATCCTTAAGTTCAAACCACATACGATTATTACATAAAATAGGTAAATTAATTCCTAAAATAGGAGCTAAAAATGGGAAAGGTAAATTTAAAATTATTTCTTTTGGTATCCATAAATCAAATTCTAAAGTGAAATCTAATTCATCCTCAGCATTATATCTAGTTTTTCTTATTTTTATTGAATGTAAAAAATAGTCGCTTTGAAATAAATATTTAATACCTTTTTTCTTATATCCTTTTTGCTTTAAGACTAATCCTAAACTATTTTTAATAATGTACTCTAATCGATTTTGTAAAATTATTTTAGTTTTTGTATTTACTTGGGTCATAATATATTACTTTTGCTTTATCAGTTTGAAAAACTCTTTTATAAATTTCAATTTGTTTTGCTCCTTGTCTTCTACCGCTAGGAGTGTCAGGCTTTAATTCAAGTATATAACCTGATGGGGTTCTTACATCAGGCTTAACTATTTTACCTGTTAATTTATCAAGTTTTCGTGGTTCATACTCCCATCCTGGAATTTTAGCTCCTTTAGCTTTTATTTTGATTTTAAGTTCTTCATGCGCTTTGTTACCAATTCTAATATCTTCTTTTATTTTAGGATTAGCTGCTCCCCTTAACTTTTTCTCTTTAACTAAGTTTTTTCAGCTTTAATACTAGAATTATTTACTTTCTCACCCTGATCTGCAACAGATTTTTTAACCTTTGCATTAGTTTTAGGAATTTCAGGCTTAATATCAATTACATTTTGTGCCTTTTTAATCTCTTTTTTCGGAGTATTAATCAGCTTTAAGCTAGCTTTTTTGGAGTTATCATTAGCAGGAGTGCCTGTAAAGGGTTTATTTGGTGAAGAATTGAAAGTACCTATATTTTCAAAATGTGAATTGTCTATTAGCGATCTTTGTACCTCTCCAATCTTTTGTTGTAAATGCTCAAGATTTTTATCGTAATTCTGGGATTTATTAGCTATATTTGTAGTTATTTTTTCTCCAGTCTTCGCAGCTGCTTTTCCTGGGTTTATAATGCCTTGTACTTTCTTAACATTATTTGTGGTAAAATTCTTAATTGAGCGACCAAATGCTGAAGCTTCTTGTTTTATAATTTTAAAATCATTTACTACTAATTTAGGGTTCAAGGTGTAATCTATTGTCTTACCCAATACCGATCCACCGTACCTCATTAAACCTTGAGCCGCTCCTACATAATCACCGATATATCCTTGACCGACCGCTAACGCCCCGCACAGAGCTTCGTCCTTGAGGTTATCGCGTAAACTACCACCTTTGATCGCCGTGTTAACCCCAGTCCGTAGCAGTACCCTCTCAAAGATCGCGTGATTACGACCGGCCACCCCGCCAAGCTTTGCCTTCTCCGCTACATTCCCAAAACCGGTGCTGTTCATGATTCCGGTCGTAACTCCCGCTGCTAGCATATTCTTCCCTAGCGACCTTAATGACTCTTTAGTGGTAGAAGCTTTAATCTCTCTTAAATTACATAAATTTACTTTTCCTTACTGTCTTCTATATCCTCTAGCCAATTAGGATATTTGGAATACTTGGCTATCCAACCATCTTCACTATATAACTCTCCACACAATCCATCACTAATTTCAGCTAAAGAATATTGATGATAATCTTCATCATGCATAATTAATTGCATTTCATCTTCATACTCTTGTAGCATAAATAAGGTATAGTGAAGACATGTATCTAAAGTTTCAGATACTATTATTTCAATAATTTTTTTATATTCTTGAGGTATCTTACTAATCTCTTGAAACAATATTTTGTCTGATTTTGCTTGAGCCGTATCATCTAAAATATTTTGTATAATCTTTAACGTACTATCACGCACAAAATCAATATATATACTTCCGAATCTATCTAATAATTCTTGTCTTCTATTCATATATTTATCTTTTATTAATTTTTATTTTTTATTATACCAAGGGATATTGGTAGGTTCCAATACTTTATCTTTTCTTAACTGTTGTAAAGCTTTGACTACAATATTTCTTGCTTTATTTTGGTCTTTGATATGTTTGGCATTCCTCTATTGCCTCAGGAATATTACCATATTTTGAACGTTCTGCTTCTAATAGATGAATAGGTAATTTATATTTTTTTCCAACATGTATTAATGCTTCCAATGCTCCTATCATAAAAATATCATATAATAGTTCTAAATTATTTTGATCTGCCCATTCTAGAATTTCCATTTTGAGTTCTATTTCAATCGGTAAATCTCCATGCTTTTTACTTATTCTTTCATATTTAGGAATCAAAGAATTTTTTGTGCCATATAAATATAGTAATCCTATCCACTTAAATGGCATATTCTCAAAAAAATTTGAATCAATAAGTAACTTCTCTATTTTATCTTGTTCTACTACTTTAAAATCATTTTTAACTCTTCCTTTCACTAAATCTACAGCACCAGGAACATATTTTCTGTTGTGTGCCATTATCTTTCTCCTTTTAATGATTGCCTTTATTACCAGGTAATGAATCATCACCATTTGTTCTTTTAAATCTCTTTATAAGTTTATTTTCATATTCATATGCATCTTTTTTATTGTTAAAAGTCTTACGAATTTCTGTTCTATAAAATTCCCCAGTTTCCCTTTCTAATTTTTTAGCTTGTTGTCTGGCTCTTTTCGATTCTCCATATTTTGTTAACCCTTGAGCACTTTCACCAATTTTATACGTTTTTCCATTTTTATCAATAATTCTATAAACATGCGTCTCTCCCTCATGCTTATGCGAATTTTTATGTATTTTCTTAGCTCTTTCTTCAACTGTTTTTATATTAGAAGTAACTGTTTTCTTCTGATTTATAACTGTTTTCTCTGACGTATTAACCAGTTTCAACCTAGCATTTTTCAAGTTATCATTAGCTGGTGTGCCTATAAAGGGTTTATTTGATGAAGAATTGAAAGTACCTAATGCAGTGTCATTTGTAAAAGAAGATGATGATACTATTTTTCTTAAAACTTTATTTGCTAGTAGAAAAGCAAAAAAAGAATTTTTAAAATCTAGGCAAATATCTAATTAAGATATAAGCCGGTATAAAACAAAAGCCCGCTACGACAAAGAAATAATTCCATCCTAAATAAGTGGCAGCGTGACCGGAAATACTACCAAACAACATAGTACCGACATAAGCAATAGAAGTAATCAAGGCAATTTGAGTTATGCAATATTTAGGGTTACAACATCTTATTTGATAAGAAAAAAACGGTGACATAGTTAGCCCTTTAGTAAATTCCTGAAAGAAAACTGCTAAATAAAGACTCATAATATCTCGACTATAAAAATAGAGAAACAAGAAAGATAAACTAGATAAAGCATGTAATATTAAGGCTCTTTTGAAAATATAGGCATACTCATATTTTCGACATAAGAAGCCGCTTATAAATCCTCCTAAAATAGCCGCACACATACCGAAAGCCTTATATCCAAGGGCTAAATCCTTTTTTGTATAGCCGATATCAAGATAAAACATATTTGGCATGACCGACAAAAAACTATCCTGCAAACGATATAAAAGCATAAAGCTGACGATTATTAGCCATTTTGGTTTTTTGATAAAATCATAAAATGCATGCCAAAATCTATCAAAATTATTACCGATTATTTTCTCTTTAAACTTAAGCGGATAGAGTATAATTAATAGTAATGATGGCACGCATAAAATTGCCATAACACGGTAAACATCTTGCCATGATATAATAGTCGATAAATACAATGCCCCTGAGCCTGATATAAGTAGACCAATTCTAAATCCACTGGTACATGCTGCCTCGCTTATTCCCAAATTTCTATTTGTAATCAGAAGCATTTGGGAAGATTGCAATAACATATCGTAAATAGAGGAAAAGAATGACAAAGCTATCAGGCATAAAGCAAAAGGTATGAAATGAGTATTAGGGGCAAAATTTGTTAAAACGTAAGTGCAGCCGATACAACCTAGTAACGATAAGATTAAACAATATTTATATTTATAACTAGTAGAAGAAGTAAAGCTTATTTTCTCGAGTAAAGGACCCCATAAGAATTTAAATATATGAATAAAATTGACTAGACTAAAAAGCCCGATAGTAATTTTATCAAAACCAGATTCTCGAAGCCAAAATGACAGAGTTGAGCCGGTCAGTAAGTAAACCACTCCACCAGGAAAAGAAATAAGGAATATAAATAAGATATTAAATATATATCTAAAACGTGAAAAACTAGGGGTTATGAACCTATCCTCCTTCTTTATTTGTTATTTGGTTTTTGTCATTTCGAGGAGATGCATAGCATCGATGCGGCAATCTCATGAATTATGCTCATGTTTCCTGAGATTGCCACGCTTCTTACAATCGCTTGCAATGACGTTAAGACACTTTACTTCTTTTTTGACCGTAATTACTATTACCGCTATTGCCGCCAAAATCTCTTTTTTTATTAGTACCGAAAGAACCAAATCTCTTATTAGAATCATTATCTCTTCTATTGTTACCGAAAGGTCTTTTACGACCGCCTTTAGAATTCTTGAGTTCACTTCTAGGAGTAGATTCGCCTTGGTTTACTAAGCGATCAATAGCACGCCATCTAACAACATCATCAGGAGAAATAAAAGATAATGCATGACCTGTTGCTCCTGCCCTACCTGTTCTACCTATTCTATGCAGATAATCCTCAGGACACATCGGCAAATCATAATTAATAACATGCTGAGTATGCGGAATATCAAGACCACGAGCAGCTACGTCGGTTGCTACCATTATTCTATGGTTTGACTTACGGAACGATAAAATTACTCGATCACGTTGACGCTGACTTAAATCGCCGTGTATAGCTTCTGCTTTATGATTTTCATGCCTTAACATTTTAGCTAACTGATCGGCAGAACGCTTGGTTTTCACAAAAATAATTACTGATCCTTCACGATTATCAAGCTGCTTATTCAGTTCGACAAACTTTTCTTTATCTGAAATATGCACTGATTCTTGCTTTATTTCTGCTGCCGCTTTATTAGTAGCACCTACGGTAATACGTACCGGATCTTTTAGATATTTATTAGAAAGAGCAGCAATATGCTTTGGCACAGTAGCAGAGAACATTAAAACTTGTCTTTTTTCCGGTAAGAATTTATTTATTTCTTCTAGCTGTTCTTTCATTCCCATGTCTAGCATTCTATCCATTTCATCAAGGACAGTTATACCTATACGATCAATTTTCAGATTTCCACGATTTAAATGATCGATGATACGTCCCGGCGTGCCGATAATTATTTTAGGGTTTTTTTTCAATTGCATAGATTGTTTAAGCATAGGTTCGCCGCCTATCAAAACTGCATTATTTATTTTAAAAGATGAGGCTACTTTATTTAAAGCACTGCATATTTGCGTTGCAAGTTCTCTTGTTGGCACTAATATTAAAGTAGTAGTCTTGTCTTTAATAAACGAATTAATGACCGGTAATAAATAAGCTAAAGTCTTGCCTGAACCGGTTTGGCTAGAAGCTAGTATATCAGCCCCTGACATCGCAACCGGAATCGATTGTTTTTGTATTTCAGTAGGCTCTGTTATGTTCATCTTTTCAAGTGCAATAATTAGTTCTTCAGGTAAATTAAAATTTCTCATTATATAATCCAATAAAGTTTAAGTTAAAATCTGCACATTATTGATTAGACATCTTTCGAAACTCTACTTCCAAGGGTAATTATAAGTTAAGCCTAGATTCGAATTCTCACGTACTTTTTATACGCTGCGAATTCAGGTGCAGTGTTTCTTAAGTTTCTCCTTATGAGCGAGATTGGCAAAGAAGTCTATTGTATAAAATAACTTATAGTAAATTAAATAATGACCTAAATATTTTATGTATTACAAAATATTAGACTATCTATAGCGGACATTGAAGCTGCTTATAGCTAACATAAATCAATTAACTTATACGATATTTTTTGCTTCCAAGCATAAAATTATCTAATGCTTAGAATATATATACTCAGATAGAACTTAAAAAATTAGTAACAAAGTCTATAAGTTTTGCAGTACTTATATATTATAATGTACGTTGCATTCCTTTCCTTGTAGACAATTTGCTTTTTTTTCTAAGTTAAGTCGAAGTATACCAATTACTTCATTTACTTGAGGTATATCAGGTTATTATAAGACAAAGATAAAAGCAAAAATATTTAATATTTTGCCTGTAAGGAGACACGATGCTACCCAATATTGTAAAATGTTGGGTAGCTGTTTGTGATATTAATAAATATTATCTATTAATTCTAAGGTTAACGGCAGAAACTTTATTATTTTTTTCTTCAAGATCAAAAGTTACCTCTTGTCCTTCATTAAGTCCTCTGATATTGGCCGCTTCTAAAGCAGATCTGTGTAAAAACACATCTTTGCCACCATTTTTCCGTTCAATAAATCCGTAACCCTTATCTGAGTTAAACCATTTAACTGTACCTACTATATCTGTAGTATCTGTAGTCATAAAAACCTTATATTAGATAGAAATTGCTTATTTGAATTTAGATTATTTTTATATAAACTGAAGAATTAAACTTTAGCTTATATAAAGATTAAAAAGAAATTCATTATGCAAAACTACCCTACCTTGAGGCATTTGTCAATAACATGCAAAAGAAAGTATTCACTTTCTAAAGCTAATTTATCATATTATTACTATTTTGTCACTATTTAAGTTAATTATCCGGCAAATATTATGAATAAAATTTAGCTTGAACCTATTAAATAATTTAATTAATGAATAAAAGTGCTTGCTTTTTTCTATTTTTTTTATTAATCTGTCCAATTAGAAAATAACAGCTCTATATATTTATTATAGTCATCTAAATATAAACTTGAATACAAAAAGCAAGAAGCAGAGCCTATACTATATAATAGGTAAGCAACGAGTAACGATGTAAGTAAGTTTAAATCAATTGACTATAGTTGCCCGCGTGATGGAATGGTAGACATAACGGACTTAAAATCCGTGGAGCGTAAGCTCTTGCCGGTTCAAGTCCGGCCGCGGGTACCATTCTCCATTTTTGGGCAAATTCACTAGTGTATCAAACGGCGAACGTAGCTTAAAATCAAGCTTTCCAGGCTTCAAAGTTAAGTTCCCAAAAATTGAATTTATTAAACGCCTTTTTTCACTCGTATTGGAACTTTTAAATATATGATAGCTACTTGAGGCTGTTGATATCAGGGAAACAAGCATTTTTGTAAAGCTATTGTCTTCCTTATCTCGCAATTCTATTTCTTTTGTTATTTCTTTACGTCTTTGTTCCAATTCTAATCTTTTTGCTTCGTGTGCCTCTTCACTTAATCCTCCTTTAATATATAAATTTGTTAATCTATCCATACACCCTTTTAGTTCAGCTCTTTCTGTATTTAATTCTTTCATACGTTTCTTATAATACTCCTGCTCTGCATTCGCTGAATTCTTTATATAAGCTATTATTTCTTGTAAAGACTCCGGTGCTAATTGTAATGATGCTAATACTTCTTCTAGCTCTTCTAATATTTTTTCTTCTCTAATATATAATGGTCTTTCAGAATTATTTGCATCCCATACCATTAAATATGTGTAAACTCCTTTTTTTATTACGGATGTCGCAATTTTACCTGTGTTACCGCATCTAATTAATCCTCTAAATATATATTCATTTGCACCCCATTTAAAAGGTGTTTTATCCTTACCTTTCATTACTGACTGGCATTTATCGAATAATTCTTTACTTATTATAGTTTGACTCTGAACTATCTGACAACGATAATATTTTAGAGAAAAAGAAATATGGAAATAAAGAACAGAGGCAACCCGCCCAACAGAAATCAACAGCTGCCGCCGGCGATCCCAATAAATATGATTTTAATAAGGATAAAGATAAAAAGAAAGATAAGCAAAAAGAGCAAAAAACTGAAACTGAAAACTCTTTTGATCTTAGCAAAGAAGGTAATTATGATAAAGTTAAGAGAGACGAAAGATTTGGAAAACTTTATAGAGATTCTAAAAATAATAAGGTATGGTATAGTAAAGAAGTAAGCGGTAAGAATGCCCATGCCGGTGAACATTGGAAAAAATTTATTGAACGAGGAGATAAACTTTATCATGAAGCAAATATAGATATGAATGGAAACATTATGAAAAGTAATAAAGGCAAAGTCGGAAAAATAATAGATATGAAGGATTTATTTGGAGGTCGTAAATGATAAAACTAAAAAAGGAACATTGCTGTGATACAATGGATTATTATATTACTTCACCTCAAGAAGAACATGAATTAATAAGGTACCATGCTGAAACAAGAGATTATAATCTTTTATTACATGGGTATGATTTAGGTATGGAGCGACCAATGAATTATTGTCCATGGTGTGGAACCAAACTACCAAAATCTTTAGGGGATGAATGGTGTGAAGTAGTAAAACAAGAATTTGGTTTAGAAGAAGTATTTGCCGAAGAATGGGCAACGCTACCGGAAGAATATAAAACCGATAAATGGTGGAAGAAGCGGGGGCTGTAAATACATTTACAACGAGTTCAACTAGCGAAGACGATAGCGATAGAGAAGGTGGCGAAGTTAGGGTAAAGGTGGTAAATGATAATGCATTAGCCGGTTTAGAGTAAAATTAATATTAATTATACAATACATTTAGTAATAAATTATGTCTGATCAGCCATTAAATTTATATTCAATTTTATTTGCGGCTCTTGTAGCCACAATTATAATCTTAATTATCCAGTTATTATATTACTAGAAACAGGCTAAGAAAAAAAATCTAAGGCTAATCAAATTTTATTTAGATAGAAAATTCCTTGATAAGATAGTCAGCAAAAAACTTAACAATAATTATTTATTTCTTGAGGGTATTAAATTTATATCAATTGAGGAGCTTGAAGCTAATGAAGAATTAATCGGCTTATTTAAAGATTCAATTAATTCTTTTGATAAGCCGGCAATAATAGAGAAAACTGAAAATAATAACATCCACAATTTATATTTATTCGAAGATGAAAAGCTGATTTACACTAAAGCACCTTATATTATGAACAACGAAGAAAAGGATAGTATGAATAGCTCTGTACGTATAGCTAAAATAATATAGATTTCCCCTATCCTCTGTAAATTTTTTTACTAATCACTAAAAAACAATAAGTTGCATTAATTTCGTTTATATTCAACTGTGGTAGCGGTGTGTTTCAAGCCTCAACCTTACGGCAAAAGCTTAACCGAGGGGAGTATCTAAATACCGCCGATAAGCTTTTTAACAGGAACTTTAATAATTTTATAACTACTTCCTTATTTCCTTACAATCAAAGCTATTGTAGACTTCAATACAATCTTACTAATATAATCCATAGTAGTATATAGCTTCATGTAAAATTTCTTTTCGTTTTCGCTCACTATTTTATGTAAATTCAGCCAATTTTAGGGCATTTTTTCCTAAAAATATGCACGTAAACGAAGATGGGGGGTTATCCCCTATAATTAAGGGGTCGGGGGGCTTTTTTTTTAAAATTTTTTTTATGACAATTAATTGTTTAGGACAAAATTTTTCAATTTTTATATTTAAAAAATATTAAGTGGTGATGAGTTCGATTTAAATTATTGACCGAGTAATATAGAAAATATTAAATCGGTCAAGCTCTAAACAAAATTTATAAAAACTTATTATTCAGTTAATGAATAACTTTCAACTTCACCTGCTAAGTTTATATCCTTAAGAGATAGATAAGAGCAAATCTTACCTATTATTTCATTAGGAAACTCATTAAAATC
>Ga0153985_1000355_pt1 | contig 12602 bp, 14 predicted proteins | sample TSGA069MetaG_FD_104715 | JGI IMG/M metagenome (GOLD analysis project Ga0153985, IMG submission 104715) | Attine ant fungus gardens microbial communities from Georgia, USA - TSGA069 MetaG | ecosystem: Host-associated > Fungi > Mycelium > Unclassified | place: USA: Georgia, Alexander Wildlife...
AAGGGCAGGTTTATTTAACTATACGTTCAATCAGTTTTCTACTAGTTGCTTAAAAATACTGTGAGAGGCTATTTACTAGAAAACTTAATAAATTAACTTCCACAGTTTAGTTGACAAACCCATACAGCAGGTATATCCATGTTCGGCTTCACGAACTAGCTTTTCTACGCATACAGTCGCTGCTAAATTTCATTAGGCAGAGCTGATGTGGAACAGTACCTAATCGGTGCTCAAAAGCTGAGCGAATTCGTGAAGCCTTCCTATGCTGCTTTTTACATCCATTAAAAAAACAAATGTTCTTCGGTCTAAAGTCTTATCTATACTTTGTACTTTCGTTGGAAGTAGCGGCTCGGACTTTGATCTAAAATTTAAAGAGTAATCAACAAGCGAACGAATTTTAAGATGGAAGGAATGGAGTCAAAAATGAAAAAGATTATCATTGGTATCGGAGTGTTAGTGGTTGCGGGGGCTGGATTTTTTCTCTATCAAAACACCCAAGCAAATGCAAAGGATGATACCTCGGTGGAAATGTACCAAGTCAGCAAACAAACACCGCTGCATTTAAAAGGGCAGGTACAATCAACGAAAAAGCAAACAGTGCTAGTAGATACAGAAAAAGGGCAGGTTCAAACGATCCACGTAAATGAAGGGGATCATGTGGCGAAAGACGCGATTTTAGTGACGTATCGCTGGGGTGAAGTGATTCGTGCAGCGAATGATTCTGTCGTGACCGCGTTGAATGAAGACGCAAAAAATGACCCACAGCAGGCGTTGATGGTCTTGAAGAGTGAAGAATCAACGATCAAAGGAACGGTAACAGAATATGATCGTTCGAAGGTTGCCTTGAATGAACCGATCGAAATCAAATATGCCAACAACGAGAAAACGGTCAACGGCAAGATTACTTCATTGGCGGAAATGAATAACGATCCGGCAAAGGAAGAAAAATCAAGCCTGGTAACGTACAACTTTACTGCGGTTCCTGATGAAGCGATCCCGGTTGGTTATTCTGTTGAGCTGTTGATTCCTCGTAATGAGATCCATTTGCCGTTGAAGAGTGTAGTTGAAAAGGACGGCGAGCAATCTGTTTATACCGTTGCTAAAGGCAAGGCTGAAAAACAGACGGTAACTGCTGAAAAAGGCAATGGCTATTACGTTTTACGGGAAGGGCTGAATGAAAACGACAAAATCGTCAAAGATGCGAAAGGCATCAAGGATGGGATGGATGTGACGGTTGAATGATTGTGATGGAAAATATCAACAAGTTCTATACCGCCGATCAGGAGCGTATCCATGTGTTAAAAGACATTAGTCTGACGATCAATGAGCATGACTTTGTGGCGGTGATGGGGCCGTCAGGTTCAGGGAAATCGACTTTGATCAATACGATCAGTTTTTTAGACGGCGACTTTGAAGGAACCTATCGCTTCGAAGGGCAGGATGCTTATCGTTTTAATGATGAAAAGCTTTCGGCATTGCGGAATAAATCAGTCGGCTTCGTTTTTCAAGCCTTCCAGCTGATTGATAACAATACAGTGCTGGAGAATGTAGCGATGCCGCTGCTGTACGGCGGAATGAAGCAAAAGCAAACCAAGCCGTTAGTTATGGAGGCTTTGCGAAAAGTTGGGATCGCGGATAAATACAACAAGCTGCCAAAACAGCTTTCAGGGGGCCAACAGCAACGGGTGGCAATCGCCCGCGCCATCGTTGGAAATCCGAAGTTTATCGTGGCGGATGAGCCAACGGGCGCGTTAGACAGTCATACCTCTGAAGAAATCATGCAATTATTTAAACGATTGAACGAAGAAGAAAAAGTTACGATCTTGATGGTGACCCATGATCCAGATGCCGCGGCGTATTGTCGTCGAATGATTACGGTAAAAGATGGAGAAATCTTGGAAGAAGGTGTTGCACATGCGGTTTAGTGAAGTATGGAAGACTTCTTTCAAGGCGATCGGTAAAAATAAACGGCGCAGCTTCTTGACCATGATCGGATTGATCATCGGGGTCTCTGCGGTCATCACGGTCTTTTCAATTGGGCGGGCCTTTGAGGATTATGCTTCGGAATTTATTGGTTTGGATCAATTTGACGGCAGTGTCGGCTATACGTTTTCAGCGAAGGATGACACCTTTAGTGAGAATGGCTTGAACGGTTTTACCGAAGAAGACATCAATACCCTCGAAAGTATTCCTGGGGTTCAATCGGTGAGCTATTATGATAATTCACGCAATGGGATCAAATATGCGGATCAAACCTTTGATGATATCGGGAATGATGGTCGCTGGAATTGTTTCAAATTGTTGAAAAATGAAGGCAGCAAGGTAATCTACGGCCGAGGTATTCAGTCGAGTGATTATTATAACGAAAATCCTGTCGTGGTAATCGACCAAACTGCTGCTAAAGCGATCAAAAAAGAAGAACCTGCATCTTTGATTGGCCAAAGTATCAAAATTGGCGGCCATTTGTTTGAAGTAGTGGGAATTATGAAGGATCGCAGCGGCGGCACGATCGTTTCAACGCAGGAAGATTACGTTGTCGCGGAATTACCAGAAAATGTTTTCGAGAGCTATTTCAATTCGGAAGATCGCAACATGATCCAAGTGAAGATGAATCAAACAGCGAATGTAAAAAGTGTCTCGAAGGAAGCTGAGGAAACACTTAAGAAATATGGAACATGGAAAGACTTGGGCAGTTACAAGACTGAGGATTTAGCAGGGCAAGTTGATCAGCTGCGGATGCTTTTGACCAGCATTACTCTATTGATCTCGGTGATCGGCGGAATCTCCCTCTTCATCTCAGGGATCGGGGTCATGAACATGATCTACATTTCTGTTTCTGAACGGACGAAAGAAATCGGTGTACGGCGAGCGATGGGCGGCACGAAGGGCAACATTATGATGCAATTCTTGCTGGAAGGGATCTCGTTGACATTGGTCGGCGGTACGATCGGATATCTAATCGCGATGCTGTTAGGCTTTGCGATCAGTATGTTCACTCCACTGTCTGTACGACCGGATCTGTTCACGGTGACGTTAGCCTTTGGCTTGTCTGTCGTGATTGGGATCGTCTTTAGCTGGCTGCCGGCTAAGAGTGCGGCGAAAAAGGATATTGTTTCATTGCTGCGGTAATGAAGAAAAAGAAGGTGTGAACTTTAGTCACACCTTCTTTTTTGATGGATAAAATGACGAATCGATCTAATGCAGAACGAAGTCATAAACTGTTTTTTCTTACAAATACATATGCATTGGGTAAGTCATATAATTCAAGCCGTCAACTTTTTCCGCTGTAATAAATCCAGCAGGGGCTTTGATGACTGATGGGATACGGTTAACAAGGGTAGCGCAAGTATGGGCTACAGTATCCGGTTTATCTAGAGAGAAGACCATGTTTGGTTCACCGATGATCTCCCAGTCACACATATCTCCGTCAGTTTCGCGATACACTTTTCCGATACATTCCACTTCCAGCTCGATACCTTGATGGGTCATGATCGTTGTTACGGCAGACATACCGATCGCATCGCCAGCTTTGATCGTCGCACCCAGAGTTTCTGAGTACAGATCTTCATCTAAGGTAAAGGGGACGCTTTTTTGAGAAATGTTTTGGATCGTCCAATTCATTTTAGAACAAATCGCTTCACCAGCATTCCACATATAAGACGGCAGACTTTCTGCTTGTGCGATTTCTTTCTCGAAACGAGGCAGGTCATAGCCGGCACCATGGGCCTCGGCTAATGCCAATCCATAATCTTCAACGTTATAGCTGACAGCGCCTTTGACTTTTTTGATATCGTTCATACCCGCCATCATCAGACTAGGCATATTGATCCAATAAATGTCCTGCATCCCGGCACCCATGATCGTTACATCACTTTTCTTCGCCAGTTTATCTAATTTGTTAGTCTCTGCTGGAGACGTGTTCCATGGATAGATTGCTTCTTCACAAGTAGTGATCACATTGACTTTGTTTTTAAGACACAACTCATAAAATTCAAACATTTCAGGCATATAACTAAAGATCGTTACTAAGGCTACATCCGCATCACAACTGTCAAAAACCTCTTGTGCATTGTCCGAAATCTTGACTCCTGTCGCATACCCCAACTCCGCAAACTCACCAATATCTTTTCCTACTAACTCAGGGTTTGAATCGATCGCGCCAACGATCTCAGCCCCATGTTTATACAGATAATTGATGATCACCTTCGCCATTTTGCCACAACCATACTGAACAACTTTGATCTTTTGTAAACTCATTGAAATGCCTCCTTTTAATTATTGTGCTATAATTCACAATTCTAGTATAATGTCTATAGTAACTATAGAGTCAAGGGAGAGTTTGAAAATGTTTCTCAAAATGAAAATCGGCCACTTTGCGAAATACAACAACATTTCTGTCCAAACACTGCGTTACTATGAGAAAGTTGATCTGCTGCATCCAATCTACATTGATGAAGAGAGTAATTATCGTTACTATCACATCAATCAATCCGCGGCGGTCGACAACATCCAATTCTTGAAGCAGTTCGATTTTTCGCTGGAAGAGATCAAGCACATTATGAATGACACGGAAGCTTTGGCGGAATTAAGCCAGACTGTCGAGAAAAAGAAGGAAGAGATACTGGAACAGCGAAAGCTACTGGATCAGCAGTTGGAAGACATCGATTCTTTTCAGGCGGGGGCGTTGATTTTTCAAGAAAAGCAACATCAGACTGAGATCGAAGTGGCCCATTCCCGGCGCGGCCAGTCTTGACCTATTCCATCTATAAAAATATTTATGAGATGTCGGATGAAGAATACGAATTTTATTTGCGGGCATTCAAAAATCATGTCAGTCAGCAGCAAATCCCAGTCGGGCGCTTCAACCGAGTGGGACGATCATGTCAAAGCAGCAATTTTTAGCGGAGGATTTTGTTTCCAAGGAGCTGTTTATTTTCACACCGACTCCTTTTAAACACACGGAAAGTTTAAAGAGCGGCCTGTACGCGACCTTTTATTGTCATTCTTTCAAGGAGGAGTTGCCTGCTCTAAGTCAGTTTAAGGCAGCACTTCAACGGCAGAATTATCAAATCATCGGCGACTATGTTTGTGAAGTCGTCTATGAGAAGAATAAGACCGATGCGCTGAATCGCACGATGTTTATTCGGATGCAGATCCCGGTCAAGAAACGAGCAGAAAATTTATGGCAATAAAAAATAAGGCTAAAATAATCCGTCAGATAAATCGGTATCTGACGGATTATTTTCTGTTCTAAATGTCACTCCGATTATATCCGGAAAAACAAGCCGGAAATCACTGATCTGTATGACTATTCTTTTAAATTCTAGACTGTTTCTGCTATAAAAAAACGTTATTAAACTCAATTCTTTAAAAAAAATGTCAAAAAATGAGTCAGAAATCTTCAAAAAAAGTATGGTATTTTTCTTAATTGAGAGTTATTTTTGATTTGTAAACGTAACTGTCTTAAAAATGAAAGCGTATTTTTTTTATGTACTGTAAAAATTAAAAACCAATATATGAGGAGTGGAAGAATATGCAAACGCAACGATTAGGTCAAAGACAACTGTTCAATATGCTGAGAGGCAATCTTGAGAAACGAATAATCAAACTATACAGTGAAACAAAGGACGTTCCAACTGTGATCGAATATGCGGTCGCGCTCCTTGTGAGGCATTCTCTGACTGTGGTTGATTTTTCTTTTATGTGTCGAGATTTAATTCGGGAAGTCTATCTTACTGCTGAACCTGGTACTGTGATGCGGCGTTTCAGCATTCTGTTTGAAGGCTATTTTAATCGCGATGAATGGAAAACAATCGTTGCTCGTTTGTATAAAAATGAAAATGACTATCTTGCGGCTACTGCGGAAGCGCGAAGGTATCAGGCGTGTTTGAAGGAAAAAGACCCCACTAGAAAGGATGAATTGGCGAATCATCAATTTATCATGAAGTCGATCTTTAAAGGGTCGAATGGGCGCAAACATACCTGGACGTTGAAAAACGCGCATCCAACAAAGAATCAGGAAGAAATTACGGGATCATTGAAGCTCTTGACGATGTTATCGATTTTTGAGACGAATGGTGTTCGGAAATTCACTGAATTCGTGGAGTTCTTCCGTGACGCTACCGCTCCCGATCTCCATTATGCCGAAGAACAGGAAGAATTGCCGGAAGCTAATGAGGAGCCTGCTGTAAAAAATGCAGAAACAAAAGATAAAAAAGAATTACCAGCAAGTGCTCTTCAGCAAACACCGCAGCAGGAAAAACAGAATCTTGATAAAGCTCCCACAATGAAAGAAACGTTGTTCGAAGAAGGAAGACAGCGGTTGGAAAAAGCGGCGGTCAGTCAGACTGCTGAGCCCTCTTCTGGAACAGTGAAAGGGTCACCTCCGAAACAGGCAGTCGGCAATGCCCGATCCTCGAGCACTCAGAACAGCGGCCCTTCCGCTGCTGAAAGTCGAGACGCCCCGGTAAATGCTTTCGGTAAAAGTAAAGAAGATATCGAATTAGGGAGAGAGGAAAGGAGATTGAATAAAAAGCTCGCGAAGTTTTTTCAGAAGAGGGGCAAGAAATAACTGAGGGCGCGTTACAAATACAAGCAGGAGAGGCTGGAAAAAAATGACAGATATAGTAGCAACTTTTAGAAATGGCGAGGACAAGACCCATCGATGGCAGTTCGCTGAGATGAATACAAACCAATCAGCAAAACAGATTCGAATGGCTTTGGAGCGCTTGACGGCAACCAAGCTCATTGACGAAGCCGGCATCGAGATATTCAACACAGTGGTTGCCGCATGTTTTGTCCAAACAGAAGAAACGGTCCTTTTTGGTACGTCAAGTAAGACCGAGCAAGAAGAAAAGGAAGAGGATGAAACGGTACAGGCCTTCGAGGTGCTGCTGCCGCAGGAAACAGGGGCTCAAAAACAGACACTGGCGGAGAAGGTCGATCAGCTGGTTGCCCAATACTCAACGGGGACACGCTTAAACGACTTTCGTTTTGATGAACTGGATGATTTTGAAGAGGACGAGACAGAGCCGCAGACCGTTTTGAGCAAGATCAATAAATGACATGTTGTAAAAAGATAGCGCCTTTTATATACTTTGAATACGGGCACAAATAGTGAACGAGGGGAGGGCGTATTTTGAATTTTCATAGGTGATTATGAGCGACACTCTGCCTTAGAGTCTCTAAGAATGTGAATTTAAAATTCTCCTCTCCAGCGAACCTTCATTTACCAGCAGTGTGAGCATCTCACCTGAAGAAGTCGTTTGTGAACATACGGGGGTATGTTTCTTTTTGTCAGTTTTGCTTTTAGCAGTTTGGCCAAATGATAGGCCGAGCGAAAATGAATTCCTTAAGCAGAGCAAAAAGATGGAGATTCCTGGGCTTCGATGGCTTGTCGAAGTAAAACGACAAAGGAATGGAGAAGAAGATGAAAAAAACAATGATTGGGCTGTTGGCGTTAGTCGCGTTAGGGTTAGCGGGCTGCGGCGGCGGTAATGAAAAGGCGGATTCATCCAAAGCCGATAAAAAGGAAGCGACAGCTTTTACTGGCGAATATATCGTGAACGCTGATTATGTGAAGCAGCATTTGGATGAGATCCTTTTAGTGGATGCACGTGGTGAAGAAGAAGCGAATAAGGGAACGATCAAAGGTGCCGTAACGCTTGGTTGGCAAGAGCTGGCCTCAGTGGAAGCAGGGGCTTCAGGCGATGAAACGTGGGGTCTGGTCTTGGAACCGGCTGAGCTTAGTAAGCGGCTAGGTGAAAAAGGACTCGTGATGAACAAAGAAGTCGTGCTGTTCGCCGGTGCGCAAAAAGGCTGGGGTGATGACGGTCGAATCGCTTGGGAGTTATTGGCGGCTGGTTATAAGGATGTCAAAATGGTTGATGGCGGCTTTGCGGCTTTGAAAAAAGCAGGACTTAAAACGGATGTCGAGGGCACCAAGTTAGAGCCGGCAACTGTCAAAATCGAGGCGATCGATCAGAAGCATCTTATTCGGACCGCTGAATTGAAAAAGGATTATGACGACTACAAGGTCGTTGATGTTCGTGAAAACAAAGAGCATAAAGGTGAAGTCTTGTACGGAGAGGCGAAGGGCGGACATCTGCCTGACGCGATTCAGGTTCGCTTTACCGATTTATTTAACAAAAGTGGCACGTTGAAGAGTAAAAAAGAGCTGACGAAGCTTTTTGAAGATGCTGGCTTAACCAAAGATGAGAAAATCGTTACTTATTGTACTGCCGGGATTCGCTCGGCTTACATGGAATTAGTGATGGACATGTGCGGCTTCAAGCAAGTAAAAAATTATGATGGCTCATACTATCGTTGGGCAAAAGTCGAGGATGTAGAAAAATAATGTCTAAATTAAATAAACGCACGCTTGCTCGGATCTTGCTGATCCTATTTATTCTGCTGGCGGCGGTTGGTTTTTACTTTGTTCCAGGGATTCGTTCGAAGGTTACGCAAGTCCTGATGCTGTTTCGTTCTATGAGTGTGGAAAGTATCGTAGGATATTTGCAATCCTTTGGTGTGTGGGCGGTGGTCATCTCGTTTCTGTTGATGATGTTCCAATCGATCATTGCGCCGTTGCCGGCCTTTTTGATCACTTTTGCGAATGCGGCGGTTTTCGGCTGGTGGCAGGGAGCGTTGCTTTCTTGGACAAGTGCGATGGCGGGGGCATTGGTTTGCTTCTACATCGCGCGGATCGCGGGACGAGATATCGTGGAACGACTGAACAAAAATTTTTCGTTGGAATCATTGGATGCGTATTTTGATTGCTACGGGAAGCATACGATTTTGATTTGTCGTCTGCCGCCGTTTATCTCCTTTGATTTTATCAGCTATGCGGCAGGATTGACGGCGATCAAGCCGATTCCATTTTTGATCGCGACAGGGATCGGACAATTGCCGGCGACAGTCGTGTATTCGTATGTCGGCAGTAATCTGACCGGCAGTACGAAAACGATCTTGTTTGGGTTGCTGAGTATGTTTGCATTGTTTATCGCTGTTTATGTTTTCAAGCAGCTGTATCAAAACAGACAAGCAAAAGCGAATAAATAAAAAGGGAGCTGAGACAAAAGTCTAAAAGACTTTTGTCTCAGCTCCTATTTACGAATAAATGGTGATTCATAAGTTACGTCTGCGGAAATAAGCCGAAAATTCTTGACGCTGAACACTTATGAGTCGGCCTCTTTTCTATGCTTCGATTTCGCTATGTTGTTCTACGTAGTGCTCGTAAAGCGTATCTAGAAATTGGATCTCGGTCACATTTTGGTAAGGCATGATATAAAAGTTCGTAAATTGGAAGATCGCGATCAAATTCCAGAAGAAGAAAGAATAACGCAGAATCAAGAATTCCATTTTGTAGCCATGCATGATTTGCCGACTTAATAAGATCGCATCCGAAGCACTCAAGCTCTCTTCTTTTTCCAAGAGGTAATTGGTCATTGCATACGATGCGCTTTTTACGATGCCGGGGATGACGAAAAGCAGCGACCAAAGGAAAGTATAGATCGCGATCAAGACATTCGCCTTCAGCACACGGTTCTTTTGTGATCGGATGAAATAAGCAAAAATCTGCAAGCCGTCCGCGCGATTGCCCCTCAGCGTATGGATCGCGCACCATTGCAAGACCGCTGTAGATAATGCGGAGATCAAAAACATCAAGACCAAAGCGGCCATCATCACTACGAACCACCACAGCATCGATATACCAGAAAATGGGCGGCTATAGCCATAACCGTAATCATAGCCGTAACTATAATAACCATACGGATTGAACAGGTTTAAGAAGCTGTTGGCAAAAAAGCGGACTTGCGCGAATTGAAAAATGAAGTTCGCGACGATATTTGCTCCGATCAGTAAAAGGATCGTTTTACACCATTCACCGTAGCGGCCGGATAATTTTTCTTGGGCGTGCTTTTTGATTTCCGCCCGAGTAATGTTTAAGCCTTCCGCCTTTTCTAATTCTAATTCAAAATGTTCATGGGTATTCACTTGGACAAACGGCTCATTGCCATTTTCCTCAGCTGGTATGTCTTGTTCTAAATTATATCCGCAAGTCGGACAAAACTTCGCTTCCGCTCGTAATTCCGCACCGCAGTTGGGACAATATTTCATTTCTCCACCCTTTTCCTTTTTCATTCACTGTCATCTAATAATTATCATTGATAAGATAACGTTCGTCAACAATCTTTCTGTAAAAGAATTTATTCCTGCAGCAGAACCAATATCTTTTCCGCTTTCTTTGGTGAATCATGTATTTTTAACCATGGGTGAAGTAGTTGAATGCAGTAAATCATTTTCGAGAAATCAGAGAAAGAAGGACGCTAGTCGCCAAGATACCTGAGTTATTCTGTTAGATACGGCTGAAGGCTTTTTTTGGGATAAAAGAAATGATTTACCGCTTTCATTTTTAGTGGAATATGATAAACTAGAATTTGTTCTCATATAAGAACCGTTGGTTAAGATAGGTGGTAAAGACTTGGAAAATCAAAAAAAGCTGACTCAATCAGAAAAAATCATGAATCAAATTGCTGATCAAATTGTCTCTGGAGAACTAAAACCGGGGGAGAAATTACCGAATGAACGCTCTTTAGCAATGCACTTGGGCGTGTCTAGAGGTCAAGTCAGAGAAGCCTTGAGGGCACTTTCTTTAGTGGGATTAGTCGTAATAAAGCCCAATGATGGGACCTTTGTTTCTGAGGCGGAGCAGCCTGTACCGGAGAATTCGATCTCATGGATTTTCCAACGAGAACTGCATGATCAGGAGGAACTTTATCACGCGAGAAAATTGATTGAAACAGATGTAGTCAAATTAGCTTTCAACCATGCAACGAAAGAGAATCTTGAAAACTTAGAACAAATTACCCAAAAGATGGAGGATGCGGCATCTGAGAATAAAACTGTTGCAGAATACAATGAATTACTGGAAGAGTTTGATTCGTTTATGGGTAAGATATGTGGAAGTAAGATAATGGAAAAATTGATGCAGACAATCATTTTAATCAGAAGGGAAAGTGCGCTGAATATTTTAAGAGTACCCGGTGCGATTGAAAACAGTATCCATTATCGGCAAAAAATTGAACAGGCTTTTATTGAAAGAGATCGGAAAAAGCTTACTTATTCATTAAACGAATTTTATAGTAAATCTAAACAATACATTGATAAAATGACAAAAGAAAAGTAGGGAGTTAAAATGGCAAAAGTTAAGTCAGCGGAAAGAACCTTGCGCCTATTGGAAGCAATCGCGCATCATTCTAAAGGGTTGAGCTTTTCGGATATCCAGCAAATATTAAATACACCGAAAAGCTCAACCTTCAGTTTGATCCAAGAGCTGGTGGAAAATGATTATCTTTCCTTTAATGACAATGCAAAAAAATATGTAGCAGGCAGTAATTTCATCAAGTTGGCAGCAAATTTCATCGGCAGTGGTGACTTGGTCCAAGAATTGAAAGTGTTGACTAATGAACTGTCTATTCGAGTACGGACAACTTCTCATGCGGGGATTTTAGATGGTACGGAAGTGATTTACTTGGCTCGCAGTGAGCATTTTGAGAATTACTCTTTAATGAAGCAGATTGGCGGGCGCTTGCCGGCTAATTGTACGGCTATTGGAAAAATGCTGCTTTCGCAATATTCGGATGAAATGATTCGTGAGCTTTATCGGGATGCGCCGTGGCGGATGCTGACAGTGAATTCGAAGAAGAATATCGATGAGTTGTTAGAGGAGCTGCGAGTGTTCCGACAACAAGGGTATTCAACGGAATACCAAGAAGCCAGTGAAACCTCAAACTGCATTGCGATGCCGATCGTTCAAAATGGAAAAATGATTGCTTCTTTTAGCTGTACCTTTTCAACAGAAGAGATGGAATCAGTGGACATAAACACCGTCGTAGAAATGATGAGAACCTGTAAAAATGAAATTGAGAGCCGTCTGGAGCTCTTATTATAAAAAGTGGTCAGTAGCTAATAAAAAGCAGCCTCCCTGAAGTTTTGTGGAACGACTTCTGGGAAGCTGCTTTTTTATTATGCGTGCTTTTCACACATCAAAAGATGATCACAGACCATGACGACTTCCGCTCGTTGATTTTTTACAGTCAGTGTTTCATAAATGATCCCCATATTTTTGCGTTTTGGGTGATCTTCTTTTTTTGAAATCGTTGTTATCGTTGTGATCGTATCACCAATGAAAACAGGCTTGATAAATCGCAGATGTTCATAGCCATAAGAAAAGGCCACTGGGTTGATCAGGTTGGCAGTCATCCCTACAGCGATGCTGAAGGTCAGTGTTCCATGAGCGATCCGGTGGCCAAAGGGCTGTGTTTTACACCATTCTTCATCCATATGATGCGGGAAAAAATCGCCTGTTTGACCTGCGTGAGTCACGATGTCCGCTTCAGTGATCGTTCTGCCGTAAGATGTTCTTTCGCTGTTTAATTGATAGTCCTCAAAATAGATTGCTTTTTCCATTAATGTTCCTCCTCGTAAAATATATTTTGTAAGCATCAAATTGATACTCTTTAACTTGTTCATTGAAATTAAAAATAAATAACATTTTCTCTCATCCTGTATTGCTATAACCACCAAGGTCCTGTTTCGAT
>Ga0153985_1000356_pt1 | contig 12556 bp, 18 predicted proteins | sample TSGA069MetaG_FD_104715 | JGI IMG/M metagenome (GOLD analysis project Ga0153985, IMG submission 104715) | Attine ant fungus gardens microbial communities from Georgia, USA - TSGA069 MetaG | ecosystem: Host-associated > Fungi > Mycelium > Unclassified | place: USA: Georgia, Alexander Wildlife...
CTTGTAACTAAGAGTGACTAGTTAAGTGACAGATCAGTGACAAGGTGACAAGTGAGTCAGAAGTGAGTCAGTGTCTAATAATGGGTTAGTCCAATGTTGTTCCATTTATCACAAGTCCAAAGAAACAAGGAGAAGAAGATAGTCCAAAGTTTCTCCGAAGAGTCTTGTCCGTTTTATGAGTCCATTGTCTCTTTAGAGTCCTCAGATATTATTTGATGCATTACTGCATAATAATGCCTTCGTTTAGTATTGCCAACATCTCGTCTACTAACCACTCATTATCAGACCATGGCTGATAATAATTGTAGTCCCACTCGATGTTCATAACATTCACTCTCATCTCTCTATCTATATCCGGTATCGCTAAAACAGGTTCTGTTGTGAACACTTCTTTTAGCCTTCTAAACGCCTCTTCTTGCTCTTTTTCCCACTTCCATTTCTGCTCCTTTCTGACTAGTACATGTAATAGTGCCGATATCTTTGCAAAGTCCTTTATAAACCTTCTGTAATAGTTGGCTAGGCCTAAGAACTTTTGCACCTCTTTGACGTTTTTGGGTGCTGGCCAGTTTAGTACTCCTTCTACCTTTTCCTTCTGCATTTCTATTCCTCTTGGCCCAATTACTACTCCCAGAAATTCTACTTCTCTCACTTTCCACCTGTATTTTTCTGGTTTCACAAACAGGTCATTGTTTTCTAACCTTTTCTACACTTCCTCCACCAACTTGTCGTGCTCTTCCTCTGTATCTGTTGCTACTAGAATGTTGTCAATAAAGGTTGCCGTATCCCCCTGATTTATGAGGTTCCGGAATAGGTCGTTCATCATTGTTTGAAAAGTAGCGGGAGAGTTTGTTAACCCGAAATACATTACGGTGGGTTCGTATGCTCCAATGTGTGTGGTGAATGCTGCTTTTCATTTGTCTCCCTCTTTGATCCTGACATTGTTGTAACCCCATCTTAGATCCAACTTCATGAACACCTTCCTTTTCCCTACTTCATCCAGTATGTCTGCAATAAGTGATAGTGGGTATCCGTTTTTTATCGTCCATTGGTTTATATGACGATAATCTTGTACCATCCTCCTTTTACCATTCTTTTTTGCCACAAAGTGTACTGGTGATGTTTGCGGTGATTTGGAGGAATGAATATACCCTTTTCGCAATTGATCTTCCACAAATGCTTGCACTTCCTCTTTTTCTTCTCTTGACAAGGAATACACTTTCCCTTTCCTTGGCGTAAACCCCTCTTTCAACTCTATTGCGTGGTCCTAGGCCTTTTGCACTGGCATTCTTTCTGACTCCCTTTTTCCAAAGACCTTTTTCTACTTCCAAAACCTTTTGAGTACCAACTTCTTTAGCGTTTCTTCATCTTCATCCTCTTCTATCTTCTTTACTTCCTTTTTTCTCTTCTCTTGCTTCCTTTTCCCACATATGGGTGGACACCTCGTCATTTTTACCTCCCCTTTCTCCCAATCTATCTCTGGGTTATAGGTCGCCAACCACAGCATTCCTAGTATGACTTTTGTCTTTTCTAAGTTGCACACATCTATCCTGACTCTTTCTACATGTCCTTTGAAGAACATGTTGCACTCGACTTGGTGCGTTATTGCTTCTCCTACGTTTACTGTTCCATCTATGTTTTTAACTAGCAGAAGGTACTTCATCCTCTCCATTTTGAACCCCTTTTCTCTTGCAAAGGTCATATCCATGAATAGGCCTGTTGCTCTGCTGTCTAGCAGAGCTTTTACTGTTATCCCTTCATGGTTCTTCAGCTTCTCTAGTCCTACTTTCATCCATACTTCTCTTAGTGGCTTTAGTGTGCACCGTACGTCTCTTACTCTCTTAGTGTTTTTGCAGGAATTTAATTTATTGCCTAATTTTTTTGGGCGCAATACACTATACAAATTTGAGGAGGCCAGCCAAGAGCTTACTGACCTCCATTTTCTTTTGCCGACTCTTGCAGCATCTCCACTACTCTCGCTTTATTTCTCTCCCAACAATTTTGGGCCATATGGCCAAACTTCCCACAATGATAGTATGTCTTGTCCCCTCTTCTCCCCCTATCGACATCCATTGCATTCGGGTCTCTCCGTGGACCCATTTGGTTTCCTCCTCTGCTGAATAAGTTTTCTCCTCCTCCCCTGTTTTCTCCTGTATGCGGAACTCCTGCCCGCCAGGTTATTTGCCCCCCTCTTTCTCCATACAATCCTCCCTCGAAACTTCCCCTTGGCTATGCATTTCCCCCTGGGCATGCTGCATTCCTTCCCAACATCCTCTCCTCTGCCCTACTCTGCCTCTGGTTCCTATCCAACCTTACTGCTCTTTCTTGCCACTCTCCTATGGTGGATGGCGGTTCTTCTGCCTTTGCTAGTTTTTTTCTGATTGTTCCGTTTAACTCTCTCTTGAATTCCTCAATGAGGGGTCATTCCTCGTAGCTGCTCCCCCTGGCGACTTTTTTGAACTCTTGGACATACTCGTCGCACATCCTTCCTCCTTGCTCTATTGTCCACAACTGCTCGATCTTTCTTTCTTCCTCTGATGTTTCCCCAAAGTCGTTTCTGATTTTTGAAAATAGCTGCTCTACTGTTTCCACTTCTGACTCTCTCTTGGCCAGCTTGTCCATCAAATTGTCCTTCCACGCCTCTGCTATTCCTCCCTGCACATATGATAACATCTAGGCTGCCTGGGTCGTTGCTGCCTCCTCCATCATCTTCATCCTAATGTATATACGAGCTGCGTTAATAAACACGCTCACTTCTTCCATCCTCCCATTGAATACTTGAGGCCTTGCAACCTCTACTCGGCTCCCCTGCTGCTAGAGGAGCATAGTGTTTACCTGCTGCTGCAGGGTGGCAATTATGGCGAGGAGTTGCTCCTCTCTAGTTAGTGGTGGTGGTTGGTGGGGGGCGGGCGCCTAGGGTAGTTCCCCCTGTTGTTGTTGTTGTTGTTGTTGTTGTTGCTGCAACATGTCGTAGGGCGGCGGTGGTGATGGTGATGGTGAAGGAGAGGATGATGATTTATATTCGGACTCGGTTTCTTGGTCTGTCTCTCGGTCCAGGGCGAACTTAAGGCTATGTCTAATAGGGAGCATGATCTTCTCCTGTCTAGACTCCTAATACCTTACTAACTACTGCCCTAATCAAGATGTAAACAATTGCCCCTAAGAAGGGAACCCCTAAACTAAATGGCCTTTTAAGAAGTAACTATTGATCCTCTGCGTGTACCCGTCACAATGGACGACAGCACGAGGCTTATACAAAGAAGAGTGATGGATAACTGGTCTGATTTAAAGGTCAGGACTCGACTGCACACCCAGACTTGGTATACTGTTTCCTCCCTCAGTCTCTCCTGACTGAGAAGTCCCCTTTACAGCTAGGGCCTGCTATCCAAGATGCTTGTGAGCGCTGTGCTCACTAGCGAGGGCGATGAGAGAGTAAGTGATAATGGGGGTACTCTCTCGCAGCGCCGGAATTAAGCCAACTGCACGTTGAACAAGTATGAGCAGGGATCGAGGTGATCAGTGCTCAGGAGTGGAATCGAGTTCTTTTGTTATCACTAAGTCTTGACGACTCAAGGACCACTCAAGGTGAGTGTTTAGGAAAAACTTGATAGAGTTCCTCATTGGATTGACTACCTACTTATACTACTTTTACAAGTGGCTGTACACTACTAGCCCACGATCACATGTCTTTCTAGAATATTCTACAATCACATACCCTTGTCACGTGATATGATTACTTAAGTTCCCATGCTATTTATATCTTGTCTGTATTGTATGACTTGATGTTTGCAATCAAGTGTTTGAATGCATGGGAAACTTGTTCCTTTTTTGGGCTCTCATAACAAATATCCTCTCTTTTGCCCTGCCCTACCTCTGGTTCCTATCTAATCTTATCGCTCTCTCTTGCCACTCTCTAATGGTAGTTGGTGGTTTCTCTGTCTCAGCTAGTCTCCTTCTAATTGCTCTATTTAACCCCCTCTTGAATTCTTCAATGAGAGGTCTTCCCTCATAGCTACTCCCCCTGGTAACTTTCTTGAACTCCTGTACATACTTGTCATAGGTTTTTCCCCCTTGCTCTATTGTTCTCAGCTGTTTAATATTTCTTTCTTCTTTTGACGTTTTCCCAAAGTTATTCCTTATTTTGGTGAATAACTGCTCTACTAACTTCATCTTCGACTCTCCTTTTGCCAACTTATCTAACAAGTTATCTTTCCATGCTTCTGCTACCTCTTCCTACACATATGATAATATTCAGGCCATCTGGGTCATTACTGCCTCCTCTGTCATCTTTATTCTAATATATAGATAAGTCACATTAATGAATGTGCTTACCTCCTCCATCTTTCTACTAAAGACTTGAGGTCTTGCAACCTCTACTCTGCTTCTCTGTTAGAAGAGGAGCATGGTATTGACCTGCTGCTACAGGGTGGCAATTATTGCAAGGAGTTGCTTCTCTCAGATTGGTGGTGGTAGTTGGTAAGAGGCAGGTACCAGAGAAGTTTCCCCTTGTTGCTATTGTTGTTGATGAGACATGTCATATGATGATGGTGGTAGTGATGGTGAGGGGGATGATGATTCATATGATGATTCAGATAGTTCTTGATCCAGGATGACTACTTAAGACTATGTCCAACAGGGTGCAAAATCTTCATTTGTCTGGAGTTCTACTGTCTTACTGACTACTGCCCTAATAATATTGTTATATGATCATCTCTAAGAAGAGAACCTCTATTCTAAGTAGCTTTCTAAGAAATTACTGCCAATTTCCTATGTGTACCACTCACAATAGAGTATAGCACAGAGTTTATACAAAGAAGAGCATAAAGAACAACGTTCAATTGTAAGGTTAGGACTTGATCAAGATATCTGGACTTGGTATCTAGTCTCCTCCCTCAATCTCTATGTCACAAACTTCATTTGGCCATATCTCCATCAATTCTTCAATGATTCTCACAGTCTCAAAGGCTACAAAAAGCTCTCAGAAAGACCTTTTGATCGATGCCAGTCACGTCTTGAGGCAATCAATATTGGTCAAGATATTAAGCAGATCAACTGGTAATCACCATGTTACTATTTATTAAATTGCTAATATCTCAGAAACTGCCATGATTGATGCTTTGGTTCTAGGCTCAGCAGAAGCCTTTTTTATGATGCTCAGAATGAGCCTAGAACAACCTCAAGGCAATTAATATTGGTAGAGATATGAAGGCCTCAATATTTGCATATAGACTTCATTAATTATCTATAAATAGTTATTTGTCCTTTTCTTAGAACAAAGAACAGCCTCCATATGGTTAAGTTATCAATATTATAAGTACAAAGGCACTACCATATGTAGAACAATAGGTAGTAGCATGTGATGATCTGTCCTAGTACACAAACCATCACAATTCTATATATAAGGACTCCTTGTCTGAGAATTAGATCTCAGACTTAACAACATCTTTTGTCACTTGTCTAACTTTGCATTTTTGAACTCTTTAAGGTATCAAAGCACCTATTACAAATAGTAAGTAACCATTTGTGATATGTTATGAGAGCCCTAAGAAGAAAATAGTTTCCTGTGCATTTGAACATTTGATCTACAACATTAAAATGCATAATGGGGTCAAGATATAAATAGTGTGGGAACTTAAGTAAGCAAACCATGTGACCAGAGTCATGTGACCACAGAACATTCTGGAAGGACTTGTGACTATGGGACTTTAGGGTACAGCTAACTTGTAAAATAGTATAAGTAGTAGCTCAATCCAATGAAGAACTCCATCGAGTTCTTTTTGAACATCTACCTGGGGTGATCATTAAGAGCTATCATAGTCTATCAATAACATAAGAACTCAATACCCAATAGTGACCTTGCATCTTGCAACCTCATCACTCACTCACTTTTCATCGCTCTCGCTAGTGAGCACAGTGCTCACAAGCATTTTGAATAGTGGGCCCTAGCTGTAAAGAGGACTTCTCAGTCAGTTAGGGACTAAGAGAGGAGACTAGGTACCAAGTCTAGGTATCTTGTTTGAGTCTTGACCTTGTAATTAGATCTGTTCATTACACTCTTCTTAGTATAAACTTTATACTGCACTCTATTATGAGTGGTACACGTAGGAGATTGGTGGTTATTCTTTAGAAAGCCACTTAGAGTAGGGGTCCTCTTCTTAGAGGCAATCATATAACAATATTATTAGGGCAGTAGTTAGTAAGGTAGTAGGACTCCAGACAAGTGAAGATTTTGTACTCTGTTAGACATAGCCTTAGACAGTAGTCCTGGAAAAAGAAGGATCAACAGAATACAAATCATCATCCCCTTCATTATTACCATCACCACTACCATTATCTATTATGTCCTGCCAACAACAACAACAACAACAGCAACAAGGGAAACTATTGATGGTGCCTGCCCCTCGCCAACCACTACTATCTACTAGAGAGGAACAACTCCTCTCTATGATTACCACCTTGCAACAGCAGGTATCTACCATGCTCTAACAACAACAAGGGAGCTGAGTTAAGATTGCCAGACCTTCTATATTTAGTGGAAAAATAGAGGAAGTGAGTGTATTTATCAACGTGGCTTGCTTATATTTGAGAATAAAAATAAATGGGGAGGCAGTAATGACCCAGATTGCCTAGGTATTGTCATATATGTAGGGGGGAGTAGCAGAGGTATAGAAGGACAACCTGTTGGATAAACTGTCCAAGGAGAAGTCAGAGATAGAAACAGTAGAGGTACTATTCAAGAAGATAAAAGCAGTAAGATTGAATAGGAACCAGAGACAAAGTAAAGCAGAAGAAAGGATGTTGGAGAAAAATATGGTGTGCCAAGGGGGAAATGCATAGCCAAGGGAAGGATATGGAGGAGGATCGTATGGAGGCAGAGAAGGACAAATCACGTGAAGAGCAGGAAATAACAGCAGAGAATATCAAAGGCCAAGTATATCTAGCCAAAATCAAACGGGTCCACAGAGAGACCCAAATGCAATGGATATTAACAGAGGGAGAGAGGAGGAAGAACATGCTATTATTGTGGGAAGTTTGGCCATATGACCAGAAATTGTTAGGAGAGAAATAGAGCAAGAGTAGTGGAGATGCCACAGGAGTCGGCAAAAGAAAATAGAGAACAATGAGCTCTTGGTTAGCCTCCAATAATCTGTACAGTGTATTGTGCCCAGAAAAATTGGGCAATAAATTAAACTCAACCAATACTACTGAGAGAGTAAGAGATGTGCGGCATACACTACAGCCACTAAGAGAAGTTTGGATGAAGGTAGAATTAGAAAAGTTGGAAAGCTATGAGGGAATAGTAGTAAAAGCCTTGTTAGACAGTGGGGCAACAGGTCTATTTATGGATATGACCTTTGCAAGATTAAAATGAACAAAATGAAGAACCTACTCTTAGTCAGGAATGTGGATAGAACGATAAATGTAGGGGGAACAATAACGCACCAGGTTGAGTACAATATGTTCTTCAAAGGGTATATAGAAAAAGTTAGAATGGACATATATAACCTGGGGAAAACAGAAGTAATATTGGGAATGCTGTGGTCAGCAGCCCACAAACCCAAGATAGATTAGGAAAAAGAGGAGATAAAAATGACATGGTGTCTACCTATATGTGGAAAAAGAAAAAGGGAGAAAAAGGAAAAAGAAGTAAAAAAGGTGAAAAAAGATGAGGATGAAGAAGTACTAAGAAAGTTAGTACCCAAGAAATTTTGGAAATGGAGAAAAGTATTTGGGAAAAGAGAGTTAGAAAGAATACTGGTACAAAAGACCTAGAATCATGCAATAGAGCTAAAAGAGAAGTTTGTGCTGAAAAAGAAGAAAGTATACTTATTGTCGAGAGAAGAAAGAGAGAAGGTACATGTATTTGTGGAGAACCAATTAAGAAAAGGGTATATCTGACCTTCCAAGTCACTCCAAACCTTACTAGTATATTTTGTAGCAAAAAAGGACAGAAAGTGAAAAATAGTACAAGACTACTGCCACATAAACCAGTAGACCATAAAGAACAGGTACCCTTTACCTCTTATTGTGGATATATTAGACAGAGTAGGAAAGAGAAAGGTGTTTACAAAGCTAGATCTGAGGTGAGGATATAATAATGTCAGAATCAAGGAAAGAGACAAATGGAAAGTAGCATTTACAATGTATATTGGAGCATACAAATCCACAGTTATGTATTTTGGATTGACTAACTTCTCAGCTACTTTTCAAATGATGATAAATGATCTGTTCTGAGATCTCATAAACCAAGGAGATACAGCGACATTTATTGACAACATCCTAGTAGCTATAGATACAGAAGAAGGGCACAATAAATTAGTAGAAGAGATACTAAAAAGACTAGAGAAAAATGATCTGTTTGTAAAACCAGAAAAGTGCAAGTAGAAAGTAAGAGAAGTGGAATTCCTAGGAGTAGTAATTGGTCCAAAGGGAGTGGAAATGCAGAAGGAGAAAGTAAAAGAGGTCCTTAACTAGCCAGCACCTAGAAACATCAAAGAAGTGCAAAAATTCCTAGGCCTCGCCAACTATTATAGAAGGTTTATAAAAAACTTTGCTAGAATAATAGCGCCACTACATGTGTTAGTCAGAAAGAGAAGTAGGAAAAGAAACAAGAGAAAGCTTTTGGAAAACTTAAGGCGATATTTACTATAGAACTCATCTTAGCTATCCTAGATATTAATAGAGAAATGAGAATAGAAGTAGATGCCTCAGACTACATGACAGGGGGAGTATTGTTGACAAAATGTGAGGATGGAAAGTAGAGACCAGTGGTCTTCATCTTTAAATCACTGAATACTATAGAACGGAACTATGAAATTCATGACAAAGAAATGCTGGTGGTAATCAGGTGTTTAGAAGCATAGAGACACTACTTGGAAGAGGCAAAACTGGAATTCGAAATTTGGATAGACTACAAAAACCTCCAATACTTCATGACAAGCCAAAAGTTAAATTGAAGACAAGCAAGATAAGTCCTTTACCTATCATGATTCAACTTTGTATTGAAATATGTTCCAGAAAAAAGCATAGAGAAGGTAGATGGACTAAGCAGGAGACCAGACTGGTAAAAAGGGATAGAAAAGGATAACAAAGACCGAATGTTAATAAAACTGAAATGGGTCTGGGGAACGGAAATACTAGTGGAAGAGGGAAACTTAAGAGAAAGAATAAAGAAAGCATAAGGAAAGGACGAAAAAATAGTAAAAGTAGTAGAGGAGTTAAAGAAAGCAGGAATAAAAATGCTAAAAGATAAAGAATGGGAAATAGAAGATGGAGTAGTAATGAAAGAAGGAAGGGTGTATATGCTAGAGGAAGAACTTAGGAGAGAAGTAATATGGTTGTACCATAACACACCAGTAGGAGAACACGGAAGAAGATGGAAGACAACAAAGTTAGTTACCAGGAATTACTGGTGGCCAGGAGTAACCAAGAAAGTAGGAAAATATGTGGAGGGATGCAATGCATGCCAAAGATACAAGAATTGAAGTGAAGCACCAACAGGCAAACTAATATCTAATGCAACCCTAGAAAAACCCTGAAGTCATATTTCAGCAGACTTCATTACCAAGCTACCACTAGCTCAGGGATACGATGCTATCCTAGTAGTATACAACTGGTTCAGTAAAATGGAGATGATAAAGCTCTCTCAAAATTTTAAAATAGTAGGAATTTGATTGCCTAGTGACTGAGTTGTTGATTTTAACTCCTACTGAAGTCATAGCAAATGCTGCATTATACTGCCAAATGTTGTTGCAAAATTCTCTTGAGAGATAATTATCTCCAGTCAAGTAGTTATGAAGAATTTCAGTGAGTGGTTGAAGGGAAGGATGATTGACCCTTGAGGAAGTGAGCTTTTCACAGTCAAAGTGAAGAGCATGACAGTGAGGACAGATAATAGTCAACATGCCTAAGTTGAGATAGTGAATATTGTTCTCTAGGAATGACTGTCCAGCTGGTAGATAAGGTATAGGCTAAAGAACAGGTGGTGGGATATCATCTGAAACAATGGTATCTTGAATCTAGTTCAACTGTTAACAATATAGAATTTTGGTATTCAAAAATTATCATACCTGAACCACATCATCTTGCACATCTAACTCTTGAATATTTCCTTCCTCAACATTCTATTAAACTTAATCAATATTCATCTATAGACAATGAGTGAAATATGTTACTTATAACTCTCAGAATATTTTTCTACATATTTCTATCCACATTTAGATCACCAATATCTCCTTTATTCTGCTGTTCTTCATAATCAAGTGCATCTGCATTCTCATTCCTCCATTCCTCCATTATTTGATTAATTTCCATTTGTTTCTGTCCTTCTACTTCAACTCCTCTATTCCTCTGAACCATATTCTCCTGTCTTTGCCTTTCTGCTTCTACTCTTGTAATTTGTACTCCATATTCCTCAGTTGTCCTCTGTTGTTGCTCAGCAAGTTGATGTCTATGCAAATCAAGTATAGCATCCTCAAGGTTTTGTGAAACATGAATAAGAGCCAAGTAAAATCTTTTTCTTTCCCTTTTTCTATCTCTATTCCAAACAGAAGCAAGAGGAACATTTTGGAACAAAGCAGGTACTACATATTGTTGTGCTCTCTTCTTAGCTCTCCTAGCCTGATGTTCTTCTTTAATAGGATCCATTTCTCACAATTGTCTTACTGTTCACTTATAGCTACTCTAAGAAAAAGGTATACTATTGCCTCTAAGAAGGAGACCCCTACTCTAGATTTCTCTCTTAATGAGCAATTGTCAATCCTGTGCATATATGAATCACAATATATGTCATGACTTGGCAAAATGGCTAAGTCATTATTTATATTTCTTTTCTTTTTCTTTTCTTTTCTTTTATTACTAAGGTGGAGCATGGGAATTATCACATGACTAGCCACAGAGTCACAAAAGGTGTGATAGCAGTCACAGAATGGTCATATCATGGTCATGTCACAATAAAAGTCACAGTCACAGGATGTGACAAAGGGATCACCTGATGGACATGAGGACTGTGGGAGGCAAGATACATAGCCATGATAGTAATTGTATATATAGTGTAGCAAATCTAACGAGGACTCTATCGAGTTTTCCTTGTCAAATACTGATAAAGGAGCAATTGGCTTTATTCCGGCTTAGAAGTTAGCTATTCTGACAATATACCCCTAACACCAGGTTTATAATAAAACAGTTTACAGGTATACTATCACAGCACCACTCAAGGAAAGAGTCCTTCTAGGAGAGGAGACCTGAGCTTAGTTACACACTCCAAGCTCTATACCACAGTTGTAAAGTACTGTCCCTTTTACACCTAGGGCCTAGCTTCTAGTCAAGGTATAGAGAGAGTAAAAAGGTATAAGAGAGAAAAGAGAAGGGCAGGGGAGGGTAGGGAATATAGTGAGTATGATTTGAGAGAGTGAACTCGATGATGAGCTAGCATTATTTATATATGTTATATCTCTCCCACACATCCATTTGTGTTGATTTATGAAAAGAGAAGGGTTGTGATAATTGAATATATTGTTGAAATTTGTCAAAATAAGAAAAGAAAACAGAGAGTCATTTACCAATTTCCTCTAATTTTTCCTGATTTTATTTGAATTTTGTAGAGGTTTTTGAGTGAAAAGAGAGTGTGTAGGAATGCTTAGGTACAATTAATCAGCAGACATCACTCCTATGTTTGGTCTCGCATATATACTAGATGAGGTTTTCATTTGGGCCTTTGGCCCTTTTTAAACCCTATCACAAATGGTCACTTACTATTTGTGATAGGTGCTTTGATACTTTAAAGAGCTCAAAAATGCAAAGTTAGACAAGTGACAAAAGATGTTATTAAGTCTGAGGTCTAATCCTCAGACTATGAGTCCTTATATACATAATTGTGATAGTCTATGTACTAGAATAGACTATTATATGCTACAACCTATTATTCTACATATAGTAGTGCCTTTGTGTTAGAAATAGTAATAACCTAACCATATGGAGGCTGTCCTTTGTTCTAAGAAAAGGATAAATGACTATCTATGAGTAATTAATAAAGTCTATATACAAACATTGAGGCCTTCATATCTCCACCAATATTAATTGCCTTGAGGTTGTTCTAGGCTCATTCTGAGCGTTATGAAGAAGGCTTCTTGTCACAAACTTCATTCGGTCATATCTCCACCAATTCTTCGACGATTCCCACGGTCTCAAAGCCAGCTTAAAGCCCTTAAGAAGACCTTTCGATCGATGCCAGTCACATCTCGAGGCAATCAATAATGGCCGAGATATTAAGCAGATCAACTGGTAACCACCATGTTACCGTTTATTAAATCGCTAATATCTCGGAAACTGCCGTGATCGATGCTTTGGTTCTAGGCTCAGCAGAAGCCTTCTTCATAACGCTCAGAATGAGTCTAGAACAACCTCAAGGCAATTAATATTAGTGGAGATATAAAGACCTCAATGTTTGCACATGGACTTCATTAATTACCCATAGATAGTCATCTGTTCTTTTCTTAGAACAAAGGACAGCCTCCATATGGTTAGGTTATCATTATTTTAGTACAAAGACACTACCATA
>Ga0153985_1000357_pt1 | contig 12549 bp, 7 predicted proteins | sample TSGA069MetaG_FD_104715 | JGI IMG/M metagenome (GOLD analysis project Ga0153985, IMG submission 104715) | Attine ant fungus gardens microbial communities from Georgia, USA - TSGA069 MetaG | ecosystem: Host-associated > Fungi > Mycelium > Unclassified | place: USA: Georgia, Alexander Wildlife...
GCCATCAAATTACTGGCAAAATCGATGCGCTATACGCTAGAAGCCCACGGAACCAAGCGAACGAGTTTAGAAGAGTCCTTAGATGCCGTTCACGTATATGTCAAGATCCAGCGGATGCGCTTTGGCGATCGAGTCAACTTTTCCTATTCAGTCTCCAATGAGATCGACCAAAAAGAAGTCCAAATATTGCCCCTCCTGATTCAACCATTGGTGGAAAACGCCATCTCCCATGGCTTGGAAGGCATCACCTATCCAGGATTTGTCCGTTTGACGATCACCAAAGACGGCCATGATCTGGTGATCGTGGTACAAGACAACGGCAGCGGGATACCGCCAGAAAAACTCGAACACTTGCAGCAAAAAATCAAGACGCCCTCCACCCATGCCAAAAAGAACATTGGGCTAGCCAATGTCAATCATCGGGTCAAAATGTTTTATGGACCTGAATACGGATTAACGATCGAGAGTGTGTTGGGCAGCGGCACACAAGTCGCCTTGCGGATCCACGATCTAAGCCAAGATTCATTTTCTCCTCGCTAAAACAGTAAAGCCCCCCTTCGATTTCTGAAACAGAAATCGAAGGGGGGCTTTTGATTGATTAGAAATCCCGCACACGAACGGTTTGTTGTGGTGAAGAAGCACTGGCGTAACAGCCCACCATGATTCCAGTAAAGACACCACCGACCTCAGTGGTCAGATATTTTGTTTCTCCACTGCCTAAAGGCTGTGCTTGTCCTTGTTCATCAAGAACAGAAAAACGATAGGTTTCATTATCGGCGCTCAGCCGAAAGGTGACCGTATCCGCTGCATAAGACAGTTTCTTTTCCACTTTCCATAAGGAACCGATTTGTCGGCGGAAAACCAGCTGCTGACTGGTTGCTGTTTTTTCCAGGTATCCCTCATAGTGATGGGTGGCATTTAAGAAAACCGTCAATCCCACTTGTCCATCCGTTAGTTGCCGACAATCAAAGGTTGCCTGAAATTGTTGCTCAAAGGCGGTTTGTCGTTGGAACACAGCCGCGAGTTTGCCTTGATCAGACAGACCCGTCTGATTAGGATGCAGCAAGAAGCCATGTGGCTCTTCTTCAATCAATGTTGGGTCCCATTCGAATAAAGTCACGTAATCAGGCTTGCTGCTCTCCTTTCGTGTTTCCTTTGATGCTGCCGCTGTGTCTACCTGAATGGTTTCTGGCAAATGACCTTTTTCGCCAAACACCGGCCATGAGTTTGACCAGTCTACTGACAGCAAACATGTTTCCCGCCCTAACAAATGCCTCAAAGGATAGCTGATGGGGCGTACTGCTAGACAGACTGCCCACCAGTTGCCTTTAGTATCTTGCACGAGATCCGCATGCCCTGCGGCTTGCAGTGGCAAATTCGTACTGCGATTGGTCATCACTGGATTGTTGGGGCATGCTTCGTAGGGTCCCGTCAAGGAACGGCTGCGGGCCATGGTCAGCATATGCCCATAGGACGTTCCGCCTTCGGAGATCAACAGGTAGTAATAGCCGTCTTTTTTATACAAGTGGGGGCCTTCTGGATCAGCCGCTCCGCTGCCCGTCCAAATGTTTTGGCGCGGGCCTAGTTCTCCAGAAACCAAATCGATCGTCCGCAGATAGATCTCCTTATGGGTGCCTAAGTAATAGGTCTGTCCATCGTCATCTGCGAAAATCGTCGGGTCGATCCCAGGAGTGTCCAGCCAAATCGGGGCAGACCATTCACCGGCGATGTCATCTGTCCAGATCAGAAAGTTGCCTTCTCTTCCTTCGTTTGCCCCAACGTTGGTACAAACGAGGTAAAAGCGGTCCTTGATAAAACGCAAGGTTGGGGCATACAGACCAAAAGCATTGGGATTTTCCGTCGATAACTGCAGCTGCTCAGGTCGCGAAAGTCCATGACCAATCAGCTGCCAGTCTGCCAAGTTTTTACTGTGATAAATTGGTAATCCAGGAAAATATTCAAAAGTACTCGTCACCAGATAAAAGTCTTCACCGACACGGCAAATACTGGGATCTGGATGAAATCCAGGTAAAATTGGATTCGTGATGGTTCGCATCGGCATCTAGAACTCCTTTATCGTGGTTTGGTCAGCCGTCAGCTTATGGCTCGTTTTTCCAGCAGTCGTGTGAATCTGCAAGGATGCTTGCTGGATCCCTGTCAGCTTGACGATCAGTTCTTGATCGACTCTTTCAACAGCCACCTCGCCAATCCACTCACCGTGGTGATCATAGATAGCCGCAGCGGTCTTGTCTTGCGGATCAAAGAGATGGATCGTTGGATGTTCGGCATAGTCATAGACTGCTTTGGTTTGTTCATGGCCTTCGATAATCAGTTGATTTGGTCGGACTAACAGTGGCAAGTGGAAATAATCATAGGTTTCTTGGTACCAACGTCCGCCCTCGTAAGCTTTGCCAGATAAATAGTCGATCCAATGCCCCTTCGTTTTCGGTACGTAAAAGGAGACCGTTCCTTGATCATTAAAAATGGGCGCAACTAAAAGGTGTTCCCCCAGCATGTATTGGCGATCCAAATGATGGGTCATCTCGTCTTCAGGAAACTCTAAGACCATCGCCCGCATCATCGGAATCCCCGTTTGGGCGGTTAGCACCGATTGAGCTTGCAAGTAAGGCATCAAGGACAATTTTAACTTGGTAAAGGCTTTGGCTACCGCCACGGCTTCGTCGTCATAAACCCAAGGCACTTTGTATTCCCAGCTGCCATGGTAACGGCTATGGGAAGACAGCAGACCAAATTGTGTCCAGCGCTTGTAAAGGTCTGGGGTTGAGCCAGCTTCAAACCCTGAGATATCGTGGCTCCAATATCCAAAGCCGCCTAACCCAAAGGACAGACCTGCCCGCAGTGACTCTGCCATTGATGGATAATCTGAGGTACTGTCGCCACCCCAGTGTACAGGCAAGCGTTGCGAACCAACCGAAGCTGCCCGCGCAAAAACGATGGCTTCTTCTGCTCCCTTGACTTCTTTCAGCAAGTCAAAGACGACTTTATTGTATAGGTAGGCGTAATAATTGTGCATTTTTTCTGGATCAGAGCCGTCATAGTACACCGCATCGGTGGGAATCCGTTCACCAAAATCCGTTTTGAAGCAATCCACACCCATGTCTAATAAGGCACGCAGCTTGCTATTGTACCAAGCGACCGCTTCAGGGTTGGTGAAGTCGACGATCGCCAAACCTGCTTGCCATTTGTCCCATTGCCAGACATCTCCATTGGCGCGTTTCAAAAAGTAGCCATTGGCCATCCCTTCGTCAAACAAGGGTGATTTTTGCCCAATGTACGGATTGATCCAGACACAGATTTTCAATCCTTTGGCTTTCAAGCGCTGCAGCATTTTTTCCGGTTCTGGGAAAGTTCGTTCGTCCCACGTGAAGTTGCACCACTCGTATTCCTTCATCCATAAGCAGTCAAAATGAAAGACCTCAAGGGGAATCTCACGTTCTGCCATACCGTCTACAAAAGATGTTACGGTTTGTTCATCATAATCCGTCAAGAACGAGGTACTTAGCCACAACCCAAAGGACCACGCAGGTGGCAGCGACGGTTTCCCCGTCAAATCAGTGTAGCGCTGGATCACTTGTTTTAACTCATCACCGGCGATCACAAAGTACTGCAGCGTTTGTCCTGGATTGCTGAATTGAACACGAGAAACTTTTTCACTCCCCACTTCAAATTGCACCCGGTCGGGTGAATTGACAAAGACGCCATACCCTTTATTACTTACATAAAACGGAATATTTTTGTAAGCTTGCTCCGTACCAGTGCCCCCGTCGGCATTCCAGATATCAACACTTTGGCCGTTCTTCACGAAATTTGTAAAGCGTTCCCCTAAACCATAAATCGTTTCTCCCACATCCAGGGTCAACTGTTCGCTGATATGGGTATTTGCTTGCGGATCAATCACTAAGGCTTTGCTGCGAGGTTTGCTTTGGGTAATCAGCTGTTCTTTGTAATAAAACGAAGCTGTCACATTTTCCTCTTTGCTGATCACGACTTGCAAGTCTCCCGAGCGAAAAACATACGATTGCTCATCTTCTGAAATATCAGGAGTGATCTCTTCTGTCATCAATTCAAAGTTGGGGGCTTTGGCTTGGACCCCTTTATAATTGTAGAGGGTGATCCCAATGATATTGGTTCTAGGGGTAGTAACTTCCATCGTTAACAATCCGCCATCCAGTGTTGCCCCTTTATGCCCGACATAGCTATAAGGCAGATATAAGACCAATTTGTTTTCTTCTTTACGGGCATCGTAGACATGCACCGCAAATTTCACATCAAATCCTTCACGAAATAACCAACCGCCATCTGAAAATTTCATTTTTTTCCTCCTTGTTGGATCAATGTCAACGCCCCTAACAGACCAGAATCATTATAGTAACGACAAGTCTCTATCGGCACTTGGAAATCCGGCCAATGGGGGTTCTCATTGATTGCTTGTTTGATTATAGCTAATAAATCAGGGTTTTGGCTGATGCCGCCGCCGATCAGTATTTTTTCGGGATTCATCGTGACAGCTAGGTTGTAAATCGCAAGTGCGACATAACGTGCCCACTGTTTCAGAATCTCCTGCGTTTCAGGATCACTCGATCGCTGCTGCATGATGGTTTCGCCTAAAATCTCCTCTGATTCAGGAATCGCTTTTGCCCGTCGATAGGCATCAATCAGTCCTCTCGTTGAAGCTAGGTCATGGAGGGTCGCAAAAGAAGATGCTTGAAAATCAGTGATCATCATTCCGAATTCTCCTGCCCGAAACCCATTTCCGCGAATCAACTGGCGCTGATGAACGAGCGCGCCACCAATACCGGTGCCTAATGTGATCATGACAAAATCTTGTACGTCAGTAGCATTGCCGGTCGAGAGTTCTGCTAAAGCAGCACATTTCGCATCATTTTCGATCCAGATCGGATAAGACTTGGTTAAACGCTGCTGTAGCTCTTGTACGACAGCACAGCCGTGTAAAGGAGCCAACGCCCCCGCCATGATCGCTCGGCCATTGACTGAATCAATGAAACCAGGAAAACTCAGCCCGATCCCTTCGATAACATGCGCTTGCTCGACTTCTTGTATTTTGGCAGCTAAGGCAGCAAAAAATTCATCCCGCGTATTACTCGGGGTTTTGATTTTGCCTCGGTCCAGCCATTGATTCTTCTCGGTAAAAACCCCGAATTTGATATAGGTCCCGCCTACATCAAAGCACAGGCGTACATCTGTCATTTCTCCTCCTCCGTTCAAAAAGCGCTTACAGTTTCATCTAAATTATATAAAAGAAAAAAAAGAAAGCCTACCAAGCAATTTAGTCATCGTTACCCTAAAAAATAGATGTCCGTAGAAAATCACGGACATCTTTGTGGTTATTCATTTTTCCGAAACTCATTCGGCGAAACCTGATGGTATTGTTTGAACTTTTTATAGAAATAATCAACATTGCTGTAGCCCACCAATTCAGCAACTTCGTAGACCATTAGATTGGAATGACGTAAGATTTCCACCGCTTTTTCCATTCGTACTTCATCCAAGAACGCCAAATAATTTTTACCGGTTTCTTTGCGAAACTTCTTGCCTAGATAGGCACTATTGTAATTGAAACGTTCCCCGATTTTTTTCAAGGTCAAATCTTCTTGATAATGCTTTTTTGTGTATTGGATCAATTCTGCAATGATATCGATTTGGTTCAAACTGCTGGCGACTGTTGCTTGCAAGTCTGCTAGTTTTTCGGTGATCACCTCTTGTAGCATCGGAAACGTTTGGGCGAGAAAAATCTGCTGATGCACTTCGTCTGTCGACCATTCGATCGCTAATGCTACTTTTTCACTGATTTGATGCTGCAGCCATTCGATGTCGCCATTGACTTGCCATTTGATCTCTTCTTCCAATGCCAATAAATGATAAAAGGTTTGATAATAGCGGAATAACGGCTGTTCCAACGGATCGTTTGCCAAAATCGCTTTTACTAATTCTTCACGCAAATCGCTTCGTTCTTCTGCTTCTTGGGTCGTATCCAAAACATGGTGAGAAATGACTTGATTGGGAAATAAGAAAATCAATTTACTTAATGTCTGGATATCGATCATCAATGGCTTCAAGTTCTCTTGCGCCGCAAACCAGCGGGAGATCAAGATCTCTTGATGAGCCATTTTTTTGCGGCACCACGCATCGATCGCCTCGTCGGGAAAGCGTTCCTCGTTTAACAAAACCAAATACCGATGATGCCGATGGATCAAGGTGATGACTTGCGCCACTTGCTCCTGCAATTTCTCAACCAGCTTTTGGGCATCTGCCTCCTCGGAAAGTCGCAATAGCTTGATGGCTTGTGCGTCTTTGATCCCCGTTTGATCCCCGCCAAACAATTTCTCCATCAACTGACTCTTCTGATTTTTCTGCTGATCGGTCTTGGCTTTTTGATCGATTTTCGTCAAAATACCAATCAGCTCTTCTTCATCAACTGGTTTCAGCAAATAGGTCACAGCACCCAGTTGCAACGCTTGCTTGGCATAGTCAAAATCTGAGTAGCCGGACAAAATAATGGCAAAAAACAAAAGCCCTTCCTCCGATGCTGCTTGCACCATCTCAAGACCATTTTTTCCCGGCATACGGATATCAGCGATCACAACGTCTGGCTTCAATTCGCGGATCATTGCCAAGCCATCTTCGCCGTTTTCCGCCGACCCGACAATTTGATACCCCAGACATTCCCAATCGATGATCAGAGGCAGTCCATTTCGGATCGATGCTTCATCATCAACGATCAACACTTTACGCATTTTCCAACCTCCATTTTCAGCTACTCCTTCGTTACATCATGTTTCACTTGTCAAACTTGCCCCATTGGTGCGAATCACCTCTTGATACCAATAAAAACTATCCTTCGGGATACGCGCCAACTGACGTTCGTTTTGATTGTCGCGATCGACATAAACAAACCCATAGCGTTTTTGGTATCCATTCAACCAACTTAGTAGATCTGTAAAGGACCAAGCACAATAGCCGATCAGCTCAACCCCATCCGTGATGGCCTTTTGCAGTTCCACCAGATGTTCCTGCAAATAGGTGATGCGGTATGGGTCATGGATCTGCTTGTCTTCTGTCAATTGATCGATAGCGCCTAACCCATTTTCAGTAATAAAAATCGGCAAGTCATAATTGGCTTGGATGCGCCGCAAGGCTACGCGGAAACCAACGGGATCGATCTCCCAGCCCCAATCTGTTTTTTTCAAGTGAGGATTTTCTGCTGACACAAACATGGTTTCTTCTGGTGAGAACTCGCCAGCTGCCGCTTGCATCAAATACGGATCGACTTTAGAAAATTCTTTCTTTTCAGCTGACTGCTTTTGCAAATTGTTTTGTTGGGCCGTTCCACCGTGATAGTAATTGATCCCTAAGAAATCAGGTTTTGCCTGTTTTAATAGTGCTTGATCTTCTGGAGTGACTTCAGGAGCCAGACCGACTTTGGCTAATTGCTTGTAGACAAATTTCGGGTATTCGCCTTTGCAATAGACATCTAAAAACCACGCGTTGTTGAAGGCTTCGCCATTTTCTGCAGCCAGCACATCTTCTGGGTCACAGCTAAACGGATACATCGGACCATAGCCAAAACTTGGACCAATCTTGCCCTGTGGAACCAGCTCATGGAACAAATTAATTGCCTTTGCATTGGCAAGGTTGATGATATGATTGGCTGCATACATCCGTTTTAAGTCCTTCAAGCCCGGTGGATGTGCCGCCCAACGGTACCCAAGAGAAGTGAAGACATTTTGTTCATTCATGGTGACCCAATAGGTGACTTTCTTTCCTAAGCGTTCAAACAGGATTCGGCAATACCGTTCAAATGCCGCTGCTGTTTCTCGTCCCTCCCATCCTTGGTATTTGTCTTGCAAAGCCTGAGGAAGATCCCAATGATACAGCGTCAAAATCGGTTCTACTCCTTGCCGAAGCAATTCGTCCACCAGCTTTTCGTAAAACGCCACACCAGCTTCATTGACCGCACCTTCGCCATCAGGCACGATTCGCGACCACGCCACGCTGAAGCGATAGGCTTTCAAGCCCATTTGCTTCATCAAGGCAACATCTTCTTTGTATCGATGGTAGTGATCGATCGCCACTTTGCCGTTGGTTTCCTCAAAGGTATTGCCGGGAATTTGGGCATAGGTATCCCAAATCGACGGACCTTTGCCGTCTTCTGCCCATGCACCTTCAATTTGATAGGCCGCCGAAGCCGCCCCCCATAAGAAGTTTTCTGGGAAAGGATCTAAGTTTGTGTGAAACATCAAGTTGCCTCCTTCAATTCCTAAACCGAGTTAAATCGGTTACATTTTATCGTATCATAATTTGGTTGATTCGTAACAATTGCCAAAAGATATTTTTTAGGTGAAAAAACTGTCGCTCCTCAGAACGACAGTCGTTTCTTATTAAAACAGGTAATCATTCAAACGCGATTTCACATATTCAATGTGGCTGGATTCTAATTCGATTTGATCATGTGCCAATGCGTAATCTGTCAGTGTTTCTAAGTTTTCCTCATCAGCAACGATCTTCGCTCCGATGCCTTCTTGGAAAGAGGCGTACCGTTTTTCCTTCAACTCGTCTAAGAAGCGGTCTTCTTTCAGTTTCGCTGCTGCTTTCAACGCTCGGGCATACGTATCCATACCAGCGATGTGAGCTAACAACAGATCTTCCATTTCAAATGACGAACGACGGACTTTAGAATCGAAGTTGATTCCTCCCGGTGCGATGCCGCCGTTTTCTAAGACTTCGTATAAAGCGAGTGTCGAGTCAAAGACGTTGGTTGGAAATTCATCCGTATCCCATCCTAACAGCATATCTCCTTGGTTGGCATCCAGTGAGCCTAATGCGTTATAGCTGCGAGCGACGGCGATTTCATGTTCAAAGGTATGCCCAGCTAATGTTGCATGATTGGCTTCTAGATTTAATTTGAAATCTCCTTCTAAGCCGTAGTGCTGAATGAAGGCCATCGTTGTCGCTGCATCAAAATCATATTGGTGCTTTGATGGTTCTTTTGGTTTCGGCTCTAATAAGAACTGCGGTTTATGACCGATTTTTTCTCCATAAGCGATCGCCATTTTGAATAGACGGGCGATGTTGTCTTGTTCAAATTTCATGTCTGTATTCAACAAGGTTTCATAGCCTTCACGGCCGCCCCAGAAGACATAGTTTTCACCGCCTAATTTTTTCGAGATATCTAAGCCTTTTTTAACTTGGGCTGCTGCATACGCGTAAACTTCCGCATTATTGGTGGAAGCAGCGCCGTTGTTGAAACGAGGGTGTGAGAACATATTTGCTGTATTCCATAATAGTTTGATCCCCGTTTGTTCCATTTTTTCTTTGATCAAATCGGTGATTTCGTCTAAGTTTTGGAAAAATTCTTCTAACGTTTCTCCCGCAGGTGCCACGTCAACATCATGGAAACAGAAGAACTCTGCCCCTAATTTTTCGCAAATCTCGAAGAAGGCTTCTACTCGATTTTTCGCTGTTTCCATTTCGGTGTCACCGATCCACGTCCGTTTGTTGACGGGTGCGCCGAAAGGATCAGAGCCGTCTTGCGTCATCGTATGCCAATAGGCGATTGCAAAACGTAGATGATCTTTCATTTTCTTGCCTAAAACAACTTCTTCGGCATCGTAGTGGCGAAATGCAAACATATTGTCTGTTTTAGGACCTTCGTAGCGGATTTTTTCGATTTCTGGGAAATAAGTCATTGTTGTTGCCTCCATTTTATGTTTTTTAGTGTAATAAACTAACTTACTTGGTTCCAATCATTTAGAACCAAAAACGATTCCTCGCTTTAATCAAGCAGATTTTCTGCTGCCATTATGCTATTCGATTTGCGCCAACGCATGGCAGATAGGCGCGGTTTGCTGGTAGACGGTCCGGTAGATCGCATAGATTTCTTGGTATTTGGCGACATTTTCAGGAATCGGTGCAATGGCCTTGCTGTATTTGACAAAGGCGTTAACACAAGCGGCCGCATCTGGATAAATGCCGCTGCCGATTGCTGCCAGCATTGCTGCGCCCATACCTGGACCTTGTTCAGTAGATAAAGTCAGCATTTCTGCATTAAAAATATCGGCTTGCATTTGCAGCCATTCGGCATTTTTCGCACCGCCCCCCACAGAAACGATCTGGGTGAATTTCCGCTGTGCTCGTTCTTCCATGATCATTTGGGAATCTTTCAGAGAGAAGGTGATCCCTTCTAAGACGGCACGACTGAAATGCTTTTCGCGATGCCGTGTGTCAATGCCAATAAAACTTCCCCTGATTTGGCTGTCGGTATGTGGTGTGCGTTCGCCCACGATATAAGGCGTAAACAGCAGGCCTTCTGCCCCCGGTTTTACCTCACTGATCGCTGAAAGCAATTCCTGAAACGATTGGTTTGGGGCAAACGTATCACGATACCAGCTTAAGGAATTTCCAGCGGCTAACGTGACCCCCATTGAATACAACTTGTCTTTGATCGCATGACGGAAAAGGTGTAGATCGCCTTGATAATCAACCTCTTGCGCTTCTTCAAAGGATAAGAACACACCGCTAGTGCCAATCGACACCATGCCGACACCTTCGGCGATGATCCCTGAACCTAATGCAGCACAGGCATTGTCTGCGCCACCTGCATAGATCGTCACCTCTTGTTCAAAGCCAAAGGCTTCTTGCAGTTCTTTTCGCATTTTCCCTACAGGCGCTGCTGATTCAAAAAGCGGCGGCAGTAAATCCGATGCGATTGCGAATTTTTCTAGAATGGCTTCAGACCAGCACTTCTTTTCGATATCCAGCAGTAACGTACCCGCCGCATCAGAATAATCCATCGAATAGTTACCAGTCAGCCAAAAAGCCAAGTAGTCTTTTGGCAACATCATGTGACGAACTTGTTGCCAATGTTCAGGCTCGTGTTCTTGGACCCATAAAATTTTGGGTAAGGTGAACCCTTCCAAAGCAATATTCTTGGTGATTGCTTTTATTTCCTCTCCAAAGGATGCCATGATCGCTTGGCATTGTTTGGTGGTTCGAACGTCATTCCATAATATTGCCGGACGAATGACTCGGTTTTCTTCATCCAATAAAACAAGACTATGCATTTGCCCGGAAAAGCTGATGCCGATCAATTCTTTCTGCAACGTTGGAAGCTGCTGGATCAAGGTTTTGATTACCTTATCTGCCGCCTCTTGCCAATGCACAGGCTCTTGCTCACTGAACCCCGGTCTAGGGGATGACAATGGATAGTCAACACTTGCTGTTCCTTGGAGTTCCCCGGTTTGATCAAAAACTAAGCCTTTTAACGCACTTGTTCCTAGATCCAACCCTAAAAAATAAGCCATCTCTTCTCTCCTTCCTCTGTTTGAAGCAGTTAACCATTGCCTCTCAATCGGTTAATTAGCATTCAAAACTAACTAATTGGATAGTAAACGATTCTCGTATTTCTGTCAAGCGCTTTCAACGATTCTTTCTTTGATTTTCGTTCTCAAACTGCTGCTCCTACATTCTTCCTCTTTTCTTTATTCTTCAGCTTGCACAATATTAATTTGCACGGTAAACTAACACTAATCACATCTATGAAGAGGAGAACACATGATTATCAATAAAATGGGCATACGCGAACAAAATGAAGCGGCTGTATTGAAGACGATCATTGACAATGAAAATGTGTCACGAGCGGAAGTATCAAATTTGACCCATCTCAATAAAGCGTCTGTTTCTCAAATAACAAAAAAACTGATCGACACGGACTTCGTTCGCGAAGTCGGCATTGGGGATTCCACTTCGATCGGTGGTCGCAAACCGATTCAATTGCAATTCAATCACCGCAGCAGCTTAGCTGTTACCTTTGACATCGGCTATAACTATGTTCGTGGAATGCTTTCTTATATCAATGGCGAGATGATCGCCTCCGCCGATCATTCCCATGAATTGATCACTAAAGAAAATGTACTGGCGACGATCGATTCCATGATGAAAGAATTTTGGCCGCAAATGCCGCAAACCACTCATGGATTAGTAGGAATCTGTTTGGCGATCCACGGTATCGTTCACAATCAGACGATCACCTTTGCCCCCTACTACGACTTGGAACACTTTGATTTGATCGCCCCTTTGAGCCAAAAATACAATACGGCGGTCTATATAGAGAACGAAGCCAATCTGACGGCTTTAGGCGAGTACTGTTTTTCTTCTGATTCCACGAATTTACTGAGCGTCAGCGTCCATAGTGGGATCGGTGTCGGAATCATCGTTGATGGGCAGCTGCAAACCGGTACTCACGGCATGGCGGGGGAAGTTGGCCACTCTACGCTCTTTCCTCACGGCAACTTGTGTCCTTGCGGCAATCGAGGTTGCTTAGAGCAATATGCCTCGAACAAAGTCTTGTTTGATACCTATAGCCACTATACAAAAACTGCGTTCGTTAATTCGGATACCTTCGCACAAGCCTACCATGCCGGAGAAAAATCAGCAGTCGAATTGGCGCAACAAAATGTTGAGTTTCTTAGTATTGGGCTGAATAATGTCATCACTTTTTCTGATCCCGAA
>Ga0153985_1000360_pt1 | contig 12457 bp, 9 predicted proteins | sample TSGA069MetaG_FD_104715 | JGI IMG/M metagenome (GOLD analysis project Ga0153985, IMG submission 104715) | Attine ant fungus gardens microbial communities from Georgia, USA - TSGA069 MetaG | ecosystem: Host-associated > Fungi > Mycelium > Unclassified | place: USA: Georgia, Alexander Wildlife...
ACGCACTATTTCGAGAAATTCGCCTTCAATGGCATATTCCCAACCGCGACTCTTCATCTCTCCTGCAATGCGGAAAACCTGCTCAACGGCACGAGGAATCATTCCCACCTGTTCTTCCTCCTAAAAGAACAAGAAACAAGACATTAGAATTAGATCTAATCATCTCACAGGAATAATCACCGGACCGCCCTGCATTGTCCAGCTCTTCCCACTTCCTGTTTGCCCATATGCAAAAACGCAGACGTTATACCCATCCACACAGCTCTGAATCAATAGCTCGATCTCTTCGAACACTTGTGCTTGTGATGACTGCGGAGGGAACACTCTATCAAAGCTGAATGTGTGCGTCTCCTTTCTCAAGGGTCCAGAGAAGGCTGGGGTGGATGAAGTTAACTGGATCATATTAGGCGTTTCGGAGTCGGAATCCGGGAATCTAAGGTCAGCACCAATTTCCTCGAGTTGCTCTCCACTGGAAGAAGCGTCCGCCGGTAAAATAGGTCGAACACGACAAAATACCCGAATATTGCCCTTAAGATCTTGAACCATGTTATGCAGCTTCCGTCGTACCATTTCTGCCTTTATTGCCCCTTGCTTAAGCTCTGACATTTTAACATCGCTGGCAGCCAGACGGTCCTTTGTATCTGTCAAAGATGCTTCTAGAGTCTCGTTTTGAGCCTTTATCTTCGAATTCTGAATCTCCAGGTCTGCAACTTGGGTTTCGAGTTGTGAGATCCTTGCCTCTCCCGTGCTGACTACAGCTCGTAACTGCGCAATGCATTTCGCCTCCTTAGATAGATCTTCTCTACACTGACGCAGTTCATCCATCACATCTTCCGTCTCTTGAACTCTCCTCTGCATTTCTCCTTCAAGTTCTTTGATTTCTTTCGCATGCTTTGTCTTCAGCTGCTCGATCTCATCGGAAAACCCTATGAGTTCTTTCCGATGATTAAGTTCAAGTGCTCGCGATTCTTCGAGTTGTGTAGAAAGTAAGGTATGTTGGGAACGCAAAGAGGCAAGATTAGCTCGTTCAGTGTCCAATTCTGCATCGATTGAATTGGCACTTGATCTCAGACCTGCATTTCGGCCAGCAATGCCTCGAGCGCGGCTAACGGAGTTCAACGATCTTCTAGCTGAACGCTGGGTATAAGAAGCAGTTACACTCCTTGTGCGGAGTGCCGGCCTTGTAATCGCCGGCGCTTGGGGTTTTGTTAATGGTTTTGGTAGTGTGTTACTGCCAGAGACGGTAAGGGCTCCATTGGTTACAGACTGCGTTGGCTGTAAAGGACGAGTCGGTCTTGATCTCCCTAGGGCTGCCATTTTCCTTCGTGGCTGTCCTTCTTGGACATTTGCTCCGTTCTCTGACTCTTCCTCGATTGAGTTGACTTTACGTTTGAGATTAGCCCGGGTAGTTATTGTTGATGGCAATGTAATCACTGTAGGCGGTGACATAGCGCGGGGCTTTGGAAGTCTTGACATATTTCATGAAATAGAGTCAGTGGTATGTAGAATTGGAATCAACTGGCCAGGACGCGTCTGATCACGTGATTCAACTTTTTTGGATTCAACGTTTCTATACGTTTAAACTAGTTCTAAGACGCGGAGGGCTAGATAGGGCCCAATGTCCTGGACGTGTCTACGGGAGGAATGGGTAGGGTGTGCGCGAAGTCTACGATTCAACTTTTAGTAAATCTCTGAATAACAATTTACCAGTCATTGGACGTGAAAAAGTCTGAGGCCCCAGCGTTACCCGTCCCTCGTAATATAATATCATATACCATGTTGTTCATGCTGTTTTGGAAGGGCTTGCCGCAACATTAGTAATAAATAATAGAACAACTTATTTTTGCGAAATTTCCTTCCATGCCTGGTCGCAACTTTAGGTGATATGGCTTCATCGCATGCTGCAGCCTTGAGGAAACTCGTATTTTCAGTTGACAATCCATGGTCTGGTCGATATATTGCGTCAATTAGATATTAGATCTCTATGAAAATAACACTGCACAGATACAACCGAACTAGGGATGAACCATCATCATACAGGCAACCAGCGAAGGAGCCAGCAGCGCCCCTATATCAGACATTCACTAACCATCAACAGGATATCACTAATACATTTGCACTTCTCTTATTGTTCCATCAAGCGGTCCCACTTGCTCATGCACGAATATCCATCGTAGTCTACCATGTCATACAAATCAGTTATTGGTATACGACTCCCGACATATAGGATTCAAAAACTCACCGAAACTTCGTTGAGGGTCACACGAGCATTTTCCCTCTTGCCAATTGTTTCCCATCCTCGGACAATGCGTATATGGATTATGTTCATAACCGATTTCATCCCAAAAGTGTATTCTTGATTTGGGAAGGAAGAGGGCGGCACCAATAGAATGTACAGGTGCGTCTCCCCATCGCTGTTTATGTCCAGATAATATTGGTGGTAAAATAATAAAAATTGACAGGATCATGTGTCAGTCAACTGGTTGAAGTAAGAAACCGATGAAGGCCTGTACCTCATAGTAGAATCCGCCTGTTGAATCAAGATATTCGAAGAATGTACTGTAGGCCTCGCCTCGCCAGAAGTCCAGATCCGCTATCTCGAAATTAGACCAGACTAAAGAGAATAAAGTTCCTTCAGAATCGTGCAGAAACTTTGAACCAGTGAGGATAATCTGAATGGATTACCATAACGTACAGTGGCAGAGATTATAGCTTTCGCCCGTGGTACTCATGAAACTTAGAGCGTTATCTTTCGCAATAAACTCAGGATGTTGTTCCTGGAACTCTGGTAACCACATGATGAGATCAACTTTAAAACAAAGAATATGAAAAACATACTTCGAACGTGCCCCCACAGTGTTGGAATTGTTGCCTCAAATTCATACATCGTAATTGTAAATGCTAACGTAACTTCAGCGTACAAATATCCCAGAGTTTGTTATCCATATAACGTACAATATGTTTTATTGTTGTCTTCCATAAAAAGGAACGGATCCTTATTAATGTCACAGTGGAAGTGAACGTCGGGCCTATCAAGTGCATTAGTCATGACCACGAATCATGCAATAACGCACTCAATACGCCAGTACCACCGGTATTTTTGCACCAGAGGATGTCGATAGAAAAACTAGACAAAGCATTACAAAGTTCCAAACTCAGTTGACAAAAAAAACAGCCAGAGATGCGGACGAACGCCAGAGTTAAACCGACACATGTTGCGGTATCTAAGCCATGCGTGATGAGTTGACACGCAGACTGGTTAGATTAGACTCACGATACACTACCTAGAGCAGAATTTGAGCGAAGAATAGAGATAAGAAAGGTCAAATACCCACCTCCGTATATGACATTACTTGCTACTAATTTGTTCCGATTTTCTGTGGCCTTTTCCTCATCAATCCAGTCTGGCTGGTACCAATGGTCGGGTGAGATCAAGCCAAATTCCATTTGTGCACTCGTCAACACTTTGACTCGCCTGGGAAGCCCATAAGCGTCGAATACAATCCCAGGAAGAGGTATAATCAACTCACGACTTGAACTCTTCTGTAAACGGGACTTCGTTCAGGAGAACGTAGGGATAATTGTATTTTCGGTTGAATCTATCCTCGACGTCCCGTATACTCCGAATAATGCCATCGAGGTCGGAGTTTCTGGCGAGAACAACAAAGGTAGCATTCGCTCTGCGATCCACCGCCAGATGTTCGTCTACTCCAGGACTCGGCGCGATGTCGGTGTTATCATGGGCTGAGATGTTATCGTCATTAGGTATGCCATTCAAATAGTTTTTGATGCTTGATGGCAAAGTCGCGCGACCATAGGATTCATGAGTGAACGAAAGGATGTAGTGTATAGAGATCTAATGGACATGGGACCCTGAGATGCTTATTTGGGACACGGCTAAGAAATGAAGACTTACGATGCACCCGAGAATGACAAGCAGATACCGCACAGCAGCGTTCATGAGGCACACCAAGCAACGAGAGCAAGGGGGAAAAAAGGAGAACGGGATTGGCAGAAATAGGGAATTAGCCCAAGGAGATGCTCAGTGGAGCCGCAGCACTCTAGTGCCATCAAGACGCCAAGCCAAACATCGTCATAGAACTGTATGTTCTCCGACTTGCCGAGATGCCGAACATGAATTTCAAAAATTCCCGCTGGATGTCCAATGACCGCTTGTCTATGATACGACCTGGTTCTTGTTCTTGTCGACTCGATAACAGTTGAAAAAATGGCGAAACATCCTATGGTGCGAGCCATCCAGGACGCCAGCAAAGTCTGTAAGTGATTACATTTATTTTCAGGGTTCTCGGGGAGACTTTTATAGTCACGCATTATCAAGTACTTTGGCAAGGCTGATAGCCCCTTTGAAGCCTTGGAGAGAAAATCGAAAATAGCATTAGGGTGAACAACACTTGAAACCAAATTAAAGTAAAGCTTGTCATTTACAAGCAGTCCCACATATTCATGCAGTAGAGTATTGAGAACGCAAAAAAATTCGTGAACTGTACTATGATTTTCTATACATGAACTTATTTACTACAGGCTTATTTTCTCTGGTATGCTACCGCCTGTAAGTTGTTTTTATGTATCTTGCTATGCTGAGTGATCCTGATCAGCGAAACACTGATAGTAATATCTAGGTAGCAAAACTGATCTAAGATGTAACGAAGGAAGGTGGGGCACAACATACTCAGACTTATTAGCGAGCGTTGGTAGAGAGAAGGACGTCCCCTTAAGTGAGGGCATGAAAGATAGAAGTTGATTGAGGTCGTGGCCTTTCAGGAAGCGAGGGCCTTGTCTGTGTGCCAACATTGTCAAGAAGATAGGATGCCTGGCTCATCTGAGATCCATATCATCAAGGTGTTGTTATTTTTACTGAACAGCATTTGGCTTCAGCTACTTCCGGTTTTAGTGACTGGTACATTTGACAAGCGTAGCTGTCTCCCCTGGACCTATATACGGAGATGTTATTCACAAAAAATGCAAACTAAGGATAAAAGCTCTGATCAGACAAAGAAGCGACAAGCAAAGCTACTAGCAGTCAAGCATTCTTCTGAACTTTGAACAATATTAATGATTTCTCCGTCATCAGTATCCTATAGATGCCAAAAGTAGCAGCCTTCTTGGGATTTTGAAAATGACCTTGTTAGCCACAGGAAGTCAGGATCGTGTAATTTCAGGTTCCTCAAGTGATCAGCAAATAGTGACAATGGAAGTTCTGCATTCATCTATGTTGTGAGATACTTGAGGGTTCTATTCAGAGATGTAGACGCACCAATGATAACGATACATATCAATGTCTGGAATTGTACAATGATCTGGCTATTGTAACTGCCCTCGAGATCAATAGATTGCTTGGAATCACTGAGATGCGCAGATTTGTAGGATGAGCCAGTTCTGGCGTAGTTACTAGAAATTAATAACATCATAAAGGTATTTGTTTGGCAGTCAACAAACTACATACCAATCGTGGTTGTTTGGTGACCCACCAGGACTACATAAGCCAAGACTATGGTGAAGATTAGATTTCAATGATGCAGAAATAGGTGTATGGCTCCGGCACGGGTGACAACGTATCAAAAGTAGCTGAATCACCCTCAAAGTGCAATGTCGCGCCAGTTGTGCACGGAATTCAAACACGACCGGCGCTGACTGCAAAGTAGCCAATGGGAAGGCCAGTAGAGAATATGGTGGTATGAAGACTATACAGAGTGCACATTCTCGGGGACAGCGCATCCGACGAACACGACAACGCGGATGTGGACACAGGCACCAGCAGGTGTGGACTTTTAGGTGCTGATGGTCATTGCATCGGGGCTGATCGTGCGGTTCCTTGAGGTGCTTGAGAATAACAACTACCAGAATGTCAGATGGATGTGATACCTGACCAAAGCAGAGGCTAAGTGTGTGTAGTGCCGTATCTTTTGCGCGAGTGCTCACAGGCGCAGTTTTGAATAGATAGCGTAGAGTAGCATGAGAAAGACTGTCATATGATAGTACCACACTTTGAGCGTCGACGGCCATATTCTGGGAGTAATTGTGTTGTACTGCGGATAGCCCTCAGCTCAATCTCCTTGCAGATCCGGCTTCCATAATGCCTCTCCACACCGTTGAGGGTCTCATAGGCAAGGAAGCTCTTGCCACCATCCTCGACCAGGGCGACCTTCGTCAGGAGTGCAAGGCCCCGAACTCTCGCTTGGCCGAGTGTTTCAGCAGGGTTGGCATCCTTCAGCGTCAATGAGACTGAGATCGAGGGCAAGGACCATTTCAAGTGTGCAGCCAGCACTTGTCGGCACCGTGACACTCACCGCGCAAGTCCAGATACTTCTCTGCTACTTCGAAGGGGCAGGTGAAAAAGAGGAGGAGGGGGTTTCACCTGCAACAATTGCCCACCTAATTCCGGCAGAGGAGCTAAAAAGAGCATTCAAATTTTGCTATTTCCGACTGAGACAGAAATAGGTGATTAATGCAGCAGCATGACTGTAACGACGATCTTGGGGATTGGCAACCGATTTTTAAGGATTGGAGCTTGCGAACTTGCGTTCAATGGAGTGATAATAATTGGCCAAGTGCGTTAGGGGCGACGGGCGTATGAAAGGGTTTTCTTCCTTGAACCTTTTTAAGCATAGGGCCGGAAAGGAAGGAGGTGACGTGGATGAAGACGAATAGAAGCAGTATAGAAGCAGTGATAATGGCACCAATGAGGGAGAGCACAAAAACTCGGGGCAGCAGAGGCTGGAGGTGGAGTTGCACGTTTCAGAAAGGCGAGATTAGCACGCCAACAACGGGAAAACACTCACATTTTGAGTCAAAAATGCCTTAAATGCATCTGCATGCACTCTCGGCCGCTTTGCAGGAGGTGGCTGATGCTCTTCATCCTCTGATCCAGTGGAAACGAGACACTGGGAGCATGTGCCAGGCTGTTGAGCTTTGCAAGGCTGATGTGATGGTCACGGAGTGACAGAGGAGGATTCTGTATTTGTATACCGCAACAAGCAAGCGGGTGCTAAGACGTGGTAGGTGAGATACTCTACTGACTATACTCGAGCTTTAGGGAGGCCAGCTGGAGTTGTTCCGAGTTGGGTGTGAATATTGGTGACAGAGGATAGATTTTTGGAGATTTTGAAGCTGAAGGAGACCTCTCCGGCCAGTTCCGTACATCTCGCTGCAACAACATGCATGCTAATGTTACCATGCTCCCTGCCTAAGAGTGGCATCACCAAAAGCCGAGAGAATCCGCAAAGTGATCATCCAAACTGTAGAGGCGCAGAACTCAAACCCAATACTCCTCCGTATAGAGATGGTCCACAATGCTCTGATTTCTTTGGAGAAATCACTGTACAAAGTAGTCCCAAAGAAAATTCTTGATGAGCTCTCACAGCATCAGACCATTTGCACGACTCATATAAGCATGATACAGACCATTGAACGAGATCCCTATACCCATGGGAAAATCTCACTGTATGAAGACACATGTACATGTACAGTCATTATACTTTAGTTAGAGAGCATCGATTTCCAGCGAATTAGATCAGGACTACTTGATGGACTGTCAACAGTCATCAGAACACTGCTTTCACACGTTCGTGTCATGATCTTTACAAGTACTCTTCCATTGCGGATGCCGCCTCCATCACCCATGACACTCTTCTATGATATTCACGTGCTATCGTAATCGATGTCGACGAAGGGCGACATTCTATCGATCATCACAGGATGGCTATCATGATACCTGGCTCATGTTGACCGCACGGAAATACAATTCAACAATGTTGACCTGGATATGTTTGTCTTTATTGTAATTCCTTAACCCAATCTCCCTTGATTTCTAATTGATCAGGTCTCAGTCGCCGCCCACAGCAAACCTACATTTATTACCATTCCTTTTACTGCACATTTTGATACTATCAAGGGACATGCTACCCGTTTAAGTGAATGCGCTGTCACGTTCCCCGCATATATATCCTGGATACTCATATACAATTGGTCCCAACGCCTTCGAAAATTCTTTGACATGAAGACTAGATTCATCTTAAACGTAGCCCACTTTGTTTATGTTCGGTATTTTTCAGACAGACAGGGGTGAGAGAATACGAGAAACAGGAGAGCAGCTACAATTTGTAATAATGTGGAAGATGTGAGTTCTTTTTGTCGGGTTTCAGAGCGTGGCATGTGAAAATCGATTTCTTATAGTGAATGGATTGTGTAGGTGATTGTATTCACTGTACGCTGTCACTCATATATTCATAGTGTCTCTTTCTCAGTCAAGTGACAGTAATCTTGTAATTCCTATCATGGTAGGATGAGCGATCGAACGACAATCTATGGAGATGAGAATAAATTGAAGATTTAACAAGACATTCGTCCTTGCCAACAGCAAGAGATCCGCAAAAGAACAAATATCGCAGACCGGGATAGGTTTTGTCTTTTTTGGTTGAAGGCTACATCTTTTCTTCTGTTCTCTTCACCAGTCGACCTTGCTGTCATTTAATCGAAGATCAAACGAGGAAAGTTTCAACCTTTTATAAATATTCGAATTATCCCTCGAGTAATACGCTAAGGACTAACTAGTGTGTCAAGGATAATACGGACTGTCGCCTTTATTTGGTTTGATATTTGATTCATGTGACGCCAACTCACTTGTCCCGGCTACGGTCCAAGTAAAACAGGCTCAAGCATTTGTCAAGGGCACGCCGGTCTTAATCAGCATCGAACACCCAACCCATTCGATATCATAAGCGGCGGAAGTAGAGGAGCTCAGATGGACTGCTTCAAGATGCCAAGTCATCAGCATCACTGTCTACTTTTCCTTTCACAGACAGGAATAGTCTACCCAGGTGGAAAAGGACCAGATGATGCAAGAAAATATGATCGATTCTACTTGCGCGAATGCGTGAGTTTGAAAAGAACCAGACAATGCTTTGAGAATAGACTAACTGCGCGGCGAAAGTGGGTTTGAGAAGATTGGTGCTTGTGACGAATCCCACATTAACAGCTTTGCTATGCTTCTGACATGTCTAGATGTGGATTGTCGAATTCCCACCCGTTGTAATTCGTGAGACAGCTGCTTCCATGATTACTTGTGTCACGATCTTGTCATCATCCTACACTTGCAATCTCTCTGCGTACTCGACCAAGTCAGAATAATGTCAAAACAAGGTGAATCTGCAATGTTACGAGCCATCCGAGTTTTTGGTAAGTGTTACAGTGTCTCATCGGCTCAGTCCATCAGTGGCTTATTTGCACTTACTTTCAGAATTCATTGGAAGGCTTGACGATGGATTTCCGCGACCACTTGTCGTCAAGTACTCTCATAAGGCGGATGCTCCCCTTCAAACGCTCAAGAATAACCTCAAAAGGACTGAGCAGACTTTGAGGCTGGCCCGGAATGGATGGTGAGATGAGCTTTAGTGTGTATGCAATCCTACATATTAATGTGTTGTAGCATTTTGGAGGAAGGAAGTGTCTTGAATATTAAAATTTACAAAAAACATTCTCTACGGCAGAAATTTCTCGCCTTTGGGTGGGCCTCAGAGGACGAGCCCTTGTGTGAAGCTGCCATCGAGTTTGACGATCTCTGGAAACATCTGGTTTCAGAATCTCAAAAGACAATAAAATGTGAGTCAGTTTTTGCCTTGATCGCTTCAGATATACTCAGGACACCTCAGCAAACTTTGAGGCGAATTTCATTGATGCAATTCCAGGATTACAGCTATGGGTCGTCGCTGAGGTATGCACTCAATCACTTTCATCATGAAGATTCCCTACTCAATGTTCAATCATAGGCCTTCGACTCTACTTTGACCGCATTGGATGTACAGTTCAAAAGCACAATCGAGAACTTGAACAAGTTCAGGCCCATTTTGGATGGTCTTGGATCCGCAAGCGATGGCGTGGAAATGGGTATCGAAATCGGAAAGACTATTAGCGGGGTAAATCATCCTTGAAAAACACACATGTTCGTTATCTGACTCGAAGCAGCTGAGTCCTATAGCAGAAACAGTGTTTTCTTGCGTCGATGCTGCATACCAGGTGTGTTCCCTTTCTATTTTCGATTCGAATAATATGACTGATGAAATTGGTAGCATCTCAAGAACCAAGAGGAATCTCATGAATCAATGAAAAGCCTCACAGGGAGCATCCAGACCCTGGCCGGCCAGCTCGATAGACTTCTGAGAGTTCCGAACTCGGACGAACTGCGCCAGACAATAAATGAATTTTTTAGCATGATGAGAGAAGTAATGGATTTTATTCAGGAGTGGCTCGAACGTTGGACACGTACGTATGAATCCATGTGAGGTGGAATTGTCCCTGATCCATCGATTGCCCTCAGTCAAGTACATCCTCATTGCCACTCAAAAGGAAAGAGCGGCTGAACTACAGGCCAAGCTTGATAATTTTAGGAACAATTTTATGGGTGATCTTACAATAGAGATCCGGATCGAGCAAGGTCTAGCATTCGCGAATTCTGATTGTCCAACTTGTCTGATTTATGGTATTAGCTGTCATGTCGGATAACGTGAAGTCTCTGCAGGACGGTATTGAAAATCTTCAAGGTGGGCTGTCTGTTATTCCTATTTGGCCCTCATAGCTTGTTCTTTTTGTTCTCATGGACATACTTTCTACACCAGAAAATGCAAGAAAAGTCGCCGAACAGAAACAGCTGGACGATTTGGTGAGAGCCCTCGGTGGAAATAGTCTTCCCCCCGCGAGCCATGTATGGAGGGTACCCGTATTGCCATTCTGCAAGAAATTGAAAACGAGGTCAACAAGGTCGATGGCCATAATGTGATTTGGATAAGGGGATTTCCTGGTGTTGGAAAATCAGCTTTGGCAGCTAGCATTAGGAGTCGACTACAGCGCCATCGACATGTGATATGGTTCCGGTTTGACCGTACACAATCTACCACGATCACTACTAAAGTCCTCTGGCATGTCGTTGCCTGTGATCTTGCCCGCTGGTATCCGTCTTTTCGTCAACAATTGGTCCGAGACAATTCAGAGATCGGCTCATCCAACATTGATCGTCCTTTTGAGACACTCATCGAGAAGCCATTATCTGCACTGCACCACGATCCACACGAGCAACTTCCGGTGATTGTGGTAGATGCATTGGATGAGTGTGGTGGTTTCAGGCATGACCTCTCAGGGCAAAAAGATTATGACGCTCTCTTACGTACACTCCAGCATTGGGCCCAGGAGGACTGCCGGAAGAAGTTTAGGCTGATCATTACCAGCAGGCCAGATGAACGTATCGAACGAATCTACCCCAAATCCATCAGTACCCATGTCAATATTCCCTCTGGAAATGATGTCAAACCTGACGACAGCGCCTCAAAGGACATCCAGGCATTCCTCATGTCACCTCTCAGTGAGATGGATATGGATGAGGCATGGGTTAGGGAGGCTTGTGATTATCTAGCCTTTCGTGCCGCTGGTATGTTTATTTGGGCAACAACTGCTATCCAATTTCTTCGAAAAAGCCCCAAAAAACGCCTTGATATCCTTAAAATAAAGGAACAAGAGCGCGGCTCAACTATATTTGGAGAATTGGATTCCTTGTACTCCACTATTGTCAAAACATCATTTCGTCATAATGTCCCAGAGGAAGAGATCAAGGCAGTCACTTCTGTTGTTGGTGCAACAATTTTTGCCAAACGGCCATTGGACGACACCGTGCTTACGCAACTCCCTGGGGTGGATAATTTAGACATGCTGAAATTTGTCAAGGACGGTCTCGCGTCTGTCATTGACTCTGGCCCCACCTTTCGTTTTTATCATCGATCATTCGAGGATTTCCTCCTCTCTGAACCTTTTCGGAAAGAGTTTCCCAATCTTTCCGATGTCCGGAATCGAGACCTTCATGAACGGCAGCTCGCTGCATTGTGCTTGGATTGTATGGTGTCATCAGAGCTCCACTTCAATATGTGCAAATTGAACTCTTCGAGCATAAAGAATGTGGCAAGTGACAAGCCTGCCATCTCTCCCCTCGTTTCATATGCGTCTCTATTCTGGGCAGACCATCTTGTTTGGACTGAACACGAGGATAATTCGATGAAGGCGGTGAATTTTGTAATGCGCGAGAAACTACTGTTCTGGATCGAAGCAATGAGCATATTAGGGAAGGCTCATGAGGTGTCTGCAATCCTCAAAAGGGTATTGGAATGGCCAAGACTAGCGGTATGTCCTGAGTCCATTTCATGCAATACAACTCTGAGATTGACTGGCTAGACACTCGACCCTAAGAACGAGCTGACATCGTTTATCCACGATGCCCTCCGATTCATATCTGCATTCCTCATTCCCATTTCTCAGAGCGCTCCTCACATATATCTCTCAGCTCTTCCATTTGCTCCTGAACACTCCCTCGTTGCTGAAAGATTCCGCCCAAGATTTCCAAACACTCTTACCATCAGTGACGGCAGGCCCCCTCGATGGCCAATGATCGTATTTGTTG
>Ga0153985_1000364_pt1 | contig 12359 bp, 10 predicted proteins | sample TSGA069MetaG_FD_104715 | JGI IMG/M metagenome (GOLD analysis project Ga0153985, IMG submission 104715) | Attine ant fungus gardens microbial communities from Georgia, USA - TSGA069 MetaG | ecosystem: Host-associated > Fungi > Mycelium > Unclassified | place: USA: Georgia, Alexander Wildlife...
GTGACGGAAAATTGATGGAGGAATATGCGTTTGAACGTCGTGTATTCGTACCGATTAATAGCATACCCACCTCACTAAAAGAAAGCTTTATTGCCGCAGAAGATAAGAATTTTTATAGCCATCCCGGGGTTGATTTATTTGGAATAATTAGGGCAGCATTGCTTAACATATCAAATTTACTCCATCATAGGCGGATGGAAGGAGCTTCTACCATCACGCAGCAAGTAGTAAAGAATTTTTTACTTACTAATGAAGTATCATTTCAACGTAAGATCAAAGAGGCGATTCTATCTTACATGATTTCACAAGTATTTACTAAAGATCAGATTCTAGAACTATATCTTAATCAGACATTTTTTGGGCGTGGTGCATACGGTGTTGCGGCTGCCGCACAAAATTACTTTAACAAATCGATAGAAGAGTTAACAATTGCAGAATCGGCTTTTATTGCAGCACTTCCTAAAGCTCCGTCTGACCTTAACCCTGAACGGAATTATGCTAGGGTAAAAGCACGCCGTGATTATGTAATAATGCGGATGCTTGAGGATGGCTATATTACGAGTGATGTAGCAAAAGAAGAAATAAATACACCTATTATTTTACGAAAGCGTGATGCAAACGAAACGGTTACCGCTGATTATTATGCCGAGCAAGTGAGAGAAGAAGTAATTAAAATGCTGGGTAGTAAGGAAGAGTTTTATACGGGTGGGCTTACTATCATTACTTCCTTAGATGCAAAAATGCAAAAATTTGCTGAAAGTTCACTACGAAAAGGTCTTAGAGAGTTTGATCGGAAGCGTGGTTTTAGAAAGCCTATAGCTATTATCACTCTCGATAATTGGCAAGAAGAATTAAAAAAATTACCAAAACCTCCGTCACTTTTAGAATATAAGCTTGCCGTAGTTTTAGAGGTTACCGATAAACAGGCTGAAATTGGTTTAGTAGATGGGGCAAAATCTAAAATTTCTATCACTGAAATGAAATGGGCAAGAAGCGATCTAAAATCAGTTAAGACTCTGCTTAAAAAAGGTGATGTAATAGTTGTAGAACCTATAAAGGAAGGTGAGTGTGCACTACGTCAGATTCCAGATGTGAACGGTGCGATTATGGTCATGAATCCAAATACCGGACAGGTGCTTGCAAGCGTCGGCGGCTATGATTTTTCTACCAGTAAATTTGACAGAGTAACGCAAGCACTCCGTCAACCCGGTTCTTTGAGTAAGACCTTTGTTTATCTAGCAGCCCTTGAAAACGGTATTAAACCGAATCAGATTTTTAACGATGGTCCTATTGAGATTTCACAAGGAGCTGGGATGCCTAGCTGGCGACCTAAGAATTATGAAGGTAAGTTTTTAGGGCAGATCACCATGCGTACCGGTCTTGAAAAATCTCGTAACCTTGTAACTGTTAGGGTAGCGTTGTCTGTAGGGCTTGCGAAAATCGTTGATATAATAAAAAGATTCGGGATTAACGAAAATCCACGCAAAGTATATTCTATGGTGCTTGGCTCTATTGAAACAACGCTTGAGAAAATGACTAACGCTTATGCAATGATCGCTAATGGCGGTAAAAAGATAGAGCCGCATTTTGTAGAGCTAATTAAAGATCGTAACGGCAAAGTTATTTATCGTAGAGATGATAGAGAATGCAGCTCTTGCAATGTTTCGGATAATGATTTAGATACTGCCATATTAGAAATTCCGGCAGAAAATATTTATAGAGTTACGGACGAAGCAAGCGACTATCAAATTACTTCAATTTTAACGGGTGTGGTAGATCGAGGAACTGCTCACTCTGCGAGGAAGCTTGAAAAGATTATAGGCGGGAAGACCGGGACTAGTAATGACAGTAAAGATACTTGGTTTATAGGTTTCACGCCGAAAATAGTAGTAGGTAGTTATGTCGGGTATGATAATCCGAGAACTTTAGGACGAAGAGCTACAGGTTCAAGTGTAGTACTGCCTATTTTTATTGATTTTATGAGCAATGCTTATAAAGATGAGCCATCTTTGCCTTTTAAGGTACCGGAGTCGATAAAACTGCAGACCGTAGATAGAGCAACCGGTCATATCAGCCCTAACGGCTCAGTTATAGAAGCATTTAAAGTAAATAATATTCAAATACTTGAAGATGAAAGCGAAATCATAGACAACAAACATAATAATGATGTTTTTGAGTATGTGCCTAGCGAAAAGGATCAATCTCAAGAAATATATTAGGTATATTCATCTTTTTTTTGGAATATTTGAATTGTGTTGAAATTAGAATTATTTTGATATATAAGTTGCACACAAAATTAACTTTAACTTAAAAAATTTACAATTTATGAAAAAAATTATTTTATATTTAACCGTATTAATGGCATTTACCACTTCTTTCGTGGCAAAAGCAGATTGCTTTTTAGTCAAAGAGAATGATAAATTTATTAGACAAGAAGGAAACTGTAATTCACGTTATGCACCATGCTCAACATTTAAAGTTGTTTTAAGTTTAATGGGTTATGATGACGGTTTTTTAATCGATGAAACTCATCCAAAATTACCTTTTAAAGAAGGGTATGATAATTACATTGAAGTTTGGAAACAGCCGCATACACCTAAAGATTGGATAAAAAACAGCTGTCTTTGGTATTCACGTCTTATCACCAAAGAATTAGGTTATGAAAAATTTCATAATTATGTAACAAAATTTGACTATGGTAATCAGGATACCTCAGGAGATAAAGGAAAGAATAACGGCTTAACTAATGCATGGCTTTCTAGCTCTTTAGAAATTTCACCTGAAGAACAAATAGCTTTTCTTGAAAAACTTGTTGAAAATAAGTTACCTGTAACTCTTAAAGCTCAAGAAATGACTAAAAATATTATGTTTATTGAAGATTTTGCAGAAGGCTGGAAGCTTTACGCAAAAACAGGAAGCGGTAATCGTCTTAATGAGGATAGAACTGTAAAATTAAAAGATCGTCAAATAGGATGGTTTATAGGTTGGCTACAAAAAGGTGATCGCATAGTTTATTTTGTGAATTTCATTGAAGATAAAGAGCATAATGATGTTTATGCAAGTTATCGTGCAAGAGATGCGGCAAAGCAAAAATTAAAAGAATTAATAAACAACGAATTAAAATAATATATTTATGGGCAGAATTTCGGTAGTTTGGTTACGACGTAATTTGCGTCTGCTTGATAATAAATCATTTGCGGCTGCTTTGCGTAATTCTGATAAAATCCTGCCGATCTTCATTTTTGATACTACTATTTTAGAAAGATTTAAAAATCCGCATGATAGAAGGCTTTCCTTTTTAGCAAACACACTTTGTTTAATTAATGATGAACTTAAAAAGCTAAAAGGGAAGCTTTTTATATTTCACGGTAATCCTTTAGATATTATCCCGCAGCTTGCATATAGTTTAAAAATCGAAACAATTTATACTGATGAAGATTATGAACCTAGTAGTATCGAGAGGGATAAAAAAGTACAGGAAATATTAGGTGATAATTGCAAATTACAATTATATTGTGATCACTTACTTGTAAAACCTGATAAAGTTTTAACGAAAGATAACAAGCCTTATAAAGTATATACCCCGTATATGAACGCTTTTCGCAAGTTTATAGCGGATAACGGAGATAAAACACATAATAAACTTTTAACAGAATATAGCTATAATCTAGAAGGTAAATTATATAACCTGAAAGATATAGAGCTAAAAACGATTGACCTAGAAAGGGGCGAAAGCGAGGCTTTAAAACAAATCGGTTATATATATAAAGAAGATAAGCTTTGGCAACCTAAAAATGCTCAAAATGTTTTGAATAAATTCATTACCAATCGAATAAATAGGTATAAAATCGATCGGGATTTTTTATATCTTAGCGGCACAAGTACTATCTCTCCTTATCTAAGATTTGGACTAATATCGGTAAGAGAATGTTACCGCAAAGCTCTTAATGTTTCCTCAAACCCAGGTAGTATAACGTGGATTAACGAGCTAATTTGGCGAGAGTTTTATGCTGCTATCTTATATCATTATCCGAATACTGCTAATGAGGAATTCATGGAAAAATATCGCCATAGAATACCTTGGAATAATAAGAAAGAGTATTTTGATAAATTCGTTAATGCCGAAACCGGTTATCCTATGATAGATGCAGCAGTTAAGCAGTTGGTCGGTGACGGCTGGATGCATAACAGAGCAAGGATGATCGTTGCAAGCTTCTTTAGCAAGAATTTGCTTTTAGATTGGCGGAAAGGCGAAGAGTTTTTTGCTCAATATCTTATGGATTACGAGCTAGCTTCAAACGTTGGGGGCTGGCAGTGGGCAAGCTCCTGCGGTACTGACGCTCAGCCTTATTTCCGTATTTTCAACCCTTATACTCAAGGGAAAAATTTTGATCCTGACGCTGAATATATTAAACACTATCTACCTACCTTAAAAAATATCCCTCCCGCTATTATCCACAATATCAACTTCCATAAAATGTATGATGATTATCCAAAGCCGATAGTTGATTATAGGTTATCACGAGAAAGGGCTATTGAGACATTTAAGGAAATCAAAATTTAATAATTTGTTGTTAAAGTGATGTAAAATTGTATAAAATTATAATGCTAATTAATCAAAAAATTGAATCTATGATAGCTAAAAATCCTTTAGAATTAATGCTTGAAGCTCTTGAAATGCAAGAAGATATATCCTTATCAAAAATTGCTGAAAAGGTTGATAAAGAAAATGCTAAGACTTACTCTCATGAGGAAGCGTGGAAGTAAATAATTTGTTATCACTTGAAGTATTTGAAGAAATATTATAAAGTCAGGAAGCTCATTAAAATCTAAGGGAGGGTATTATGCAAGTAGTAAAAGCTTTAGAGCAAATTTTAGCAGATAGTTATGCGTTATATTTCAAAACCCAAAATTATCACTGGAACGTAGAAGGGGCAGAGTTTAGGAGTCTGCATTTATTGTTTGAAGGTCAGTATGAAGATTTAGCTGAAAGTTTAGACGAGCTAGCCGAGAGAATAAGAACCTTAGGGGCAAAAGTTCCGGCATTATCAAGTTTGATAAAGCTTGCTTCTATAAGTGAGCCAAACCCTAATGCCAAAGCAAAGGAAATGCTAGAAAGCCTAACAGAAGATGAGAATATTATTATAGATACTTTGTATAAAGGGCTTAAAATAGCACAAGCCGAGGGTGATGAAGGCACAGCCGATATGATTATTGGACGGATTAAGGTGCATGAAAAGAGCAGATGGATGCTAAAAAGTAGTATACAGCATAATTCATAAAGCTAAGATAACAAGCGAATTTTGCGAGGTTAGCCTTTGCTCGCGTATTAATATATGCTCCGCAGGCTCGCCTTGAAATTCATCTTGTCTGAAGCTTTCTGAAATATGCTATACTAGTCTACTAAGTGTTATATAAATGTCATTCCTGTGGAAGCTTGTTCACGGGATGACACCGAATAACCAAAACCAAAAAAATAAAAATAAAATGGAACAATATGATATAGCCGTGATAGGCGGCGGTCCAGGCGGATATGTTGCTGCGATCAGAGCAGCACAATTAAAGAAAAAAGTTGTGTTAATAGAAAAAGAACATTTAGGCGGAGTATGTCTTAATTGGGGATGTATCCCGACAAAATCCTTGCTAAAGTCCGCTGAAGTTTTTGAGTATATAAAACATGCTAAAGATTACGGAATTGATGCCGGTAGTGCTAAAATCGATATTAAAAAAATAGTCGAACGTTCTAGAGAAATATCAAATAAATTAGCCGGCGGCGTTAAGATGTTGCTCAAAAAAAATAAAGTTACCGTGATAGACGGAATGGCAAAACTTGAAGCGAATAAGGTAATAATTATAAATGATAACCTTAAGGTAAAAGCGGATAATATTATTATAGCTACTGGAGCAAAGCCTAGAGTTTTAAAAGGATTTGAACCTGATGGCAAGCAAATTTGGACTTCAAAAGAGGCTATGATACCTCAACACGTACCGAAATCGATGATTATTGTAGGTTCGGGAGCGATCGGTATAGAATTTGCATCGTTTTATAATGCCATCGGGGTTAATGTTACGGTACTTGAAGCTCATAGCAAAATATTACCGGTGGAAGATGCAGAGATTTCAAACCTTGCTCATAAGAGTTTTGAGAAGAAAGGTATAAAAATTATTACTAATGCTAAATTAATAAAACAAACAAAATCAAAAGACGGTATAGAAGTTGAGCTAGAACTAACTGGTAAAACGCAAAAATTACAAGCTGAGATTTTGCTTATGGCAGTAGGGATTACGGCAAATACCGAGAATTTAGGGCTTGAGAAAACAAAAATAAAAATAGAAAACGGCTATATAGTTACTAACGGCTTAATGCAAACAGGGGAAACCGGAATTTATGCAATAGGTGATGTAGCGGGAATGCCTTGTTTAGCCCATAAAGCAAGCCATGAGGGAATTGTTGCAGCAGAAAACATAGCTGGCTTAAAGCCGCATCCTATCAATAAGCATAATATCCCGGGTTGTACTTATTCTTCCCCACAAATCGCAAGTGTCGGTTTAACTGAAGAAGCGGCAAAAGCTCAAGGTTATGAGTTAAAAATAGGAAGATTTCCTTTTATGGCAAACGGTAAAGCTTTAGTCGATGGGGATAGCGAAGGGTTGATTAAAACTATATTTGATGCTAAGACCGGCGAGTTGTTAGGAGCTCATATGATAGGCTCAGGAGTTACCGAATTAATACAAGGTTATGTTGTTTCTAAAAATTTAGAAGGAACTGAGTTAGATTTAATTAATACTATCTTCCCGCACCCGACTTTATCGGAAATGATGCATGAGTCGGTACTTGCAGCGTATGATAGAGCAATACATATATAAGTGAAAAAATGAATAAAGATAGTTTAATCCAAAATTATGCAATAGCTTTATTTAATAATGCTGAGATAAGCAATATTCAAGATAAAATACTTGAAGAAATTACGTTCATTAGTAATATTATCGAGAGTAATGCTAAAATTAAAGAGCTATTATCTTCGCCGATAGTGAATAAAGCTGATAAAAAAGAGCTAATTAATTCATTAGTAAAAAATATTAAAGTTAGTGAAATTACTCAAAATTTTTTATTATTGTTGATAAAAAATTCTCGTACTCGTATTTTACCGAATATAGTAGAGTTTTATAACAAATTATTAAATGAAAGTAAGAATATAAAAATTGTGCAGGTTATTTCTGCAAGTGAATTAAAGCCTACCGAACAAAAATGGGTTAAATCGAACATAGAAAAAGAATTAAATCAAGAAGTGGAAATAAATTTCGAGTTAGACCCTGCTATTATAGGTGGCATTATGATTAAGTATGATAGTATATTGCAAGATTACTCAATAAAAGGTAGTTTAGATAAGATAGCTAGGACTATAAAAAGTGCTAAGATTGCTGCGTAAGTAAATGAAAAAAGTCATTGCAAGGGGATGCATAGCAGAGGGCGGAGGCAATCTTGTGAAATAGGATAAACTCCTGAGATTGCTTCGTTAAAACTCACAGTTTTTTCTTCGCAATGATGGAAAAATTGAGCTGTGTAACAACGCCTTTGCTCCATCACAATGACCTAAATAATTAAGAGACATAAACTATATGAAACTAAAACCTATTGAAGTAGCTGATATATTACAAAAAGAAATAGCTAATATTAATTCTTTAAGTGAGCTTGAAGAAGTAGGGCAGGTGATCAATGTCGGTGACGGTATAGCGAAGATTTACGGTCTTGTAAATGTACAATCCGGTGAAGTAGTGGAATTTGAGTCGGGAGTTAAAGGGCTTGTTCTAAATCTAGAAAATGATAGTGTCGGTGCTGTGATTATGGGAGAGGATAATCAGGTGGAGCAGGGCGATAAGGTTACAAGAACCAGAGAGGTACTAGAAGTGCCGGTAGGTACTGAGTTACTCGGTCGGGTGGTTGATGCTCTTGGTAATCCTATTGACGGTAAAGGTGATATCGCAGGCAAAAAATTTCGTCATATTGAAATGAAAGCCCCTGGGATAATTGAGAGAATGAGTGTTAGCGAACCAGTGCAAACCGGCATAAAGGCTATTGATGCATTAATTCCGATAGGTAGAGGACAAAGAGAGCTAATAATAGGTGATAGACAAACAGGTAAAACGGCAATAGCTATCGATACTATTATTAACCAAAAACAAGCTCATTCATTAGATAATGAAAAAGAAAAAATTTATTGTATCTATGTAGCAATTGGGCAGAAAAGATCAAGTATTGCACAGATAGTAAAAAAGCTAGAAGATGTCGGTGCGATGGATTATACAATCGTTGTTTCGGCTACTGCCTCAGAGGCTGCTGCTTTACAATATATTGCACCTTATGCCGCTTGTAGTATGGGTGAATATTTCCGTGATAACGGTATGCATGCACTTATCATTTACGATGATTTAAGTAAACATGCCGTTGCATATAGACAAATCTCGTTATTACTTAGGAGACCGCCCGGGCGTGAAGCCTATCCCGGTGATGTGTTTTATTTGCATTCAAGATTGCTTGAGCGAGCTGCTAAAATGTCGGAAGAAAAAGGCGGGGGTTCACTTACGGCACTCCCTATAATTGAAACGCAAGCAGGTGACGTATCGGCTTATATTCCAACAAATGTCATCTCAATTACCGACGGTCAAATTTTCTTAGAAAGCGAGCTGTTTTATAAAGGTATAAGACCGGCTGTTAATGTCGGTATCTCGGTAAGCCGTGTAGGTTCCGCAGCACAGATAAAGGCTATGAAGCAGGTGGCAGGTTCAATAAAGCTCGAGTTAGCACAATTTAGAGAGCTGGAATCTTTTTCCCAATTTGGTTCGGATTTAGATCCCGCAACTAAGGCACAAATTGAACACGGTAAAAGACTTGTTGAAATATTGAAGCAAGCACAATATCATCCTTTTGCAGTAGAAGAGCAGATAATTAGTATTTATGCTGGTACTAAAAAATATTTAGGTAGTATACCTATAGAAAGAATTAAGGAGTTTGAAGAGAAATTACTTGCCGAGATAAAGTTAAACCATCAAGACATTTTAGAGTCAATAAAAAATGAAAAACGCATAACTGAAGAAAATGAGCAGAAATTAAAAACGTTTTTAGAAGATTTTTCTAAGGATTTTATTAAAATTAATTGATCTTATGTCCAATTTAAAACAGTTAAGAACTAGGATTAAGAGCGTTAAATCTACCCAAAAGATTACTAAAGCAATGCAATTGGTTTCGGCTTCTAAATTAACGAAAATAAAAAATCAAATAGCTGATTCAAATCTTTATGTTGAAGCTATTAGTAAAATGATGTCTACTATATTATCGGCTGATCTTTATGATTTCCCTATAGAGGCACAAAAATTTTTTAATACTGTAGTAGGCAAAGCAAATCTGCTAGTAGTTATGACGTCCGAGCGTGGATTATGTGGTACGTTTAACTATGCGATAATTAGACAAGTAAAAAATGACATCAAGGATTTAGAAAGTAAAGGTGAGAAAGTTAAGCTTATTATTGTCGGGAAAAAAGGTTATGAAGTGCTAAAAAGGCAATGTGCAAATTATATTGATAGTTATTTTGAATTACCGAAAACCCATGATGAGAATCTGATGTTGCAAATAAAACAAAAAATCATGACGTTAGTGACAAATTTAGAAGTAAGTAGCTGTACAATTTATTTCAATAAATTCAAAAATGCTCTGACTCAGATCATGACTAAGCAGCAGGTCTTACCGGTAGAAAAATATCATGATGATTCAGAAGTTAAGGAAGCTAATTATGAATTTGAAGGAGAAAATCTGATTTCTAACTTAATCAATTTATATGTTAATTCACAAATAAATTATGCCCTGTTGCAAAATAGAGCGAGCGAAGAGGGGGCAAGAATGACAGCTATGGAAAATGCTACCAACAATGCCAATGATATAATTAATAGATTAGTGTTAAAGTTAAATAGGTCAAGACAGGCAATTATCACTACGGAATTGATAGAGATTATTGCAGGCTCCGAGGCTGTATGATATAAGAGCCATGCAACAAAGCTAAGATTGCCGCGTCGATACGTTGCATATCCTCGCAATGACGAAACGAAAACAAACATTACCTATAACAAAAGAAAAAATAATGAAAAAAAATATCGGGAAAATTACTCAAATAATTTCAGCAGTGGTTGATGTAAAATTTACCAATATGCCTAAATTACCGCCGATTTTAAATGCCCTTGAGTGCTATAACGGTAAGCAAAGGATAGTACTGGAAATAGCCCAGCATATAGGTGATGATACGGTTCGTTGTATTGCTATGTATTCCACTGAAGGGTTAGTTCGAGGTATGGAAGTAGTAGACACCGGTAGCCCGATTAGTATTCCTGTGGGAATTGAAACGCTAGGGCGAATTATGAGCGTCGTAGGTGAACCGATTGACGGTAAGGGTGAGATTAAAGCCGCAAATGTTTCTTCTATCTATAAACCTGCCCCTAGTTTTACTAATCAATCAACCGAGCGTAATATATTAGTAACTGGTATTAAAGTAGTTGATTTACTAGCTCCGTATACTAAAGGTGGCAAGATAGGACTATTCGGCGGTGCAGGGGTTGGTAAAACCGTGCTTATAATGGAGCTGATTAATAACGTTGCTAAGGCTCACGGCGGTTATACCGTATTTGCCGGAGTAGGTGAGAGAACTAGAGAGGGTAACGATCTCTATCACGAAATGATTGATTCGGGTGTTATTAATCTTGAAGAACCTAAAAAATCGAAAGTAGCTTTAGTTTATGGGCAGATGAATGAGCCGCCTGGAGCAAGGGCAAGGGTAGCATTAACGGGACTTACGGTTGCTGAAAGTTTTAGAGATATGGAGGGTCAAGATGTTCTCTTTTTTGTGGATAATATTTTCCGCTTTACTCAAGCAGGTTCTGAAGTGTCGGCATTATTAGGCAGAATTCCGTCGGCCGTAGGATATCAACCTACTCTTGCAACCGATATGGGTGAATTACAAGAGCGTATCACCTCAACTAAGAACGGCTCAATAACTTCAGTGCAGGCTATATATGTACCGGCGGATGATTTAACCGATCCTGCTCCGGCGACATCCTTTGCACATTTAGATGCAACAACAGTGCTTAGCCGTCAGATTGCGGAGCTTGGAATTTATCCGGCAGTTGATCCTCTAGACAGTACCTCGCAGATGCTTGATCCAATGATTGTAGGAGAAGAGCATTATAATGTAGCAAGGCAAGTGCAACGAATACTGCAAACCTATAAATCGCTTCAAGATATCATCGCTATTTTAGGCATGGATGAGTTATCCGAAGAAGATAAGTTAACAGTATCACGTGCAAGAAAAATACAACGTTTCTTATCACAGCCTTTCCATGTAGCCGAAGTATTTACGGGTGCTGAAGGAAAGTTTGTTAATTTATCCGACACTATAGCAGGCTTCAAAGGGTTAGTAGAAGGTAAATATGACGATTTACCTGAAACAGCTTTTTATATGGTCGGAACTGTGGAAGAGGCTATAGAGAAGGCTAAGACGCTGAAATAGGTGTATGTCATTCCTGCGGAAGCAGGAATTCATAAAAATTTTTAAATTCTAGATTCCCGCTTTTGTGGGAATGACATAAAAGTCAAAACATGAACGAAACAACTACCGTTAAAATAATCACGCCTTTAAGCATTGCTTTTGAGAAGCAAGCTAAAATGGTAGTACTTCCCGGAGAGGAGGGGGTATTCGGTGTGCTACCGAATCACGCCCCGATGATCGTTAGCTTAAAAGCCGGTGTGGTGCAAATATACATAAACGATATGCACAATCCCGAAACTACTTATCTAATCTCCGGCGGCGTAACCGAAGTAACTGGGGATTATACTAATATAGCCACAGAAACGGCTATAAATGTCACTAAGTTAAATGAAGCAGAAATAACCAATAAACTCACTACTCTTCAAAAATCTACATAAATATCTTCCATATCAATATTAATTTGTTTTAAAAATCTACGTTTTGGGATAATCTTAATTTAATATTATTGCGTGAAGTAAGAACCTTGTTAGGTAGTTTCTAAATCGTCATTGCGAGGAAAGGCGAAGCCGAGGGCGGAGGCAATCTCAGGAATTTTTTATACTACTTCATGAGATTGCCACGCTCCTTTTAGTTGCTCGCAATGACGTCTTAATATCTACACAACAAGACATACAACAAATTTTAGGTGAGGAACGCATGCAAAAAGTACACAATTCAGAATATATTAAAAGTTTACAGCTAGGTGACATCTCATATAAAATTTATGATATTAATAAAGCTGCTAGTGATATCGACCTGTCTTTAAAAAAATTACCTTACAGTTTAAGA
>Ga0153985_1000365_pt1 | contig 12348 bp, 11 predicted proteins | sample TSGA069MetaG_FD_104715 | JGI IMG/M metagenome (GOLD analysis project Ga0153985, IMG submission 104715) | Attine ant fungus gardens microbial communities from Georgia, USA - TSGA069 MetaG | ecosystem: Host-associated > Fungi > Mycelium > Unclassified | place: USA: Georgia, Alexander Wildlife...
ATTGGATCGACTTTTGTGACCGTCCGAATGGAGAATAAGCCGCCTAGAACTGCCACGAGAATCAAGATGCCGCTATAAAGCAGCCATTGCTTTAATTCAAAGAAAAATGGCATGGCATCTGGTAAAAACAAGCTGGTGCCGTATGCCGCCGCAAAGGCTAGGGCTACCCCGATCACTCCTACCATAAATGCTTGCGCAATAATTGATTTGGCAATGAAGCTGGTCCGAATCCCTTGGGCTTTCATCACACCAAAAATCGCTGTTTTTTGTAGGGTGATCACATACATGAAAATCCCCACGATTGCCGTTGCAACAACAAACAAGAAGTAGATCATGGCATTTAAGGTCAAGTTTTGGGCAGAAAATCCGGGAAGCTTTTCAATAAAGTCTTCCGTTGCCAACACTTTGAGCTGGGTTCCTTCTTGGTTATCGACTTTAGGATCACTTGATTTGGTCACAATGATATTGATTGGCTGCTCCTTGTCAGATGCAAATGGTTGATTAGCAAACTTCATTTTCGTCCAAGTATCGAGGGAAGTATAAATCACTGGTGACACCGTATAAGACGTTTCTGGGGTGATCCCAACGACTTTGAAGGTTTCATCTGAGCGTCCGATTTTCACTTGATCCCCGACCTTGATACCTTCTTCTGCTAAGTTTTCTGAAATCGTGATCTCATTTTCTTTTGAAAACAGCTTGCCCTCTAAGACTTCTGGTAACAAGAACGCATCGTCTTGTGTACCAAAAACAGTCACATTGACTTGTTCATCGTTGACCGTAATGACACTGCTGTATAAACCAATTGGGGCTTTTTGTGTCCCTTCTACACGGTCTAAATCCCCTCTCGTCAATTGCGAAGCCGCAAATGTGTCATTCGCATCTTCTGATAAAACGATCGCGGATGAATCCCAGTCGACGATGGCCTTTTTAAAATCCCAGTTAAGTCCGGTAGCTAAGCCAGACAATATAAAAACAACATAGGCGATCAAAAACATGATTCCTACGATCAACCCATATCTTAATTTTGAATAACGCATTTCTTTTATAGCCAGAAACATTGTTCTTTCCTCCTACTTTCCAAATATTGACAAAGTGTCACTTTTTGAAGAATACCACATAAGGTGACACTTTGTCACTTTTTACAACTCGGAAAGTTTGTAAGGTTGATCGATCATTCTTTTTCTGTCATTCACTGAGGATGTTTTTTCCTAAAGGAGTGTGAATAAAGAGAGTTGAATACTGGGCGTTTCGCGTAAAATACGCCATTTCCTTTTAACATTCTTTGCTAGATGAAAAAAAGCATGGCAGACCGTAAATAGTCGAACCATGCTTTGGCAAAAACGAACACGAGGATTTCATTATTGGTGTTCTAGAGATCAGCTGACTTTGCTTTGTCCAATTGTGGAAATTACTGCTCGTAACTGATGACACGAAGTATCAAACTGCCGTTTTTCCTCAGGTGTAAGCGTCAATTCAATAATTTCGCGGACGCCGTTTTGGTCCACGACTGTAGGAACCCCTGTGAATAAATCGTTGATGCCATATTCCCCATTAAGGTAGGAAGATACCGGCAGAATCGCTTGCTCATCATTTAAGATCGCTCGAACGATTCTTGCGACACTCATCCCTATCCCGTAAAAAGTTGCTTGTTTTCGATCGATGATTTCATAGGCAGCATTTTTTACTCGTTCAGAAAGAACCGCTAGATCGGCAACGGTCAAACGATCCTTTTGCTTGATCAATTCTACGATCGGTTTCCCACCGATCGTTGTATGGGACCAGACAGCGACTTCCGAGTCACCGTGTTCCCCAATGATGTACCCATGAATATTCCGTGGATCGATGGCTAATTTTGCCGCCACTTCTTTTCGAAGTCTTGTGGTATCGAGGGTCGTTCCCGTACCAACGACCCGATTGGCTGGCAACCCGGACACACGCCATGCTTGATAAGTTAAGACATCGACTGGGTTTGAAGCGATAACAAGCACGCCATCAAAGCCTGAAGCCATCACTTGTTTTGTGACGCTTGCCATAATTTCGGCGTTCACATCAATCAATTCAAGCCGTGTTTGTCCTGGCTTTTGGTTGACCCCTGCGGTAATAACCACGATGTCAGCATCTTTACATTCCGAGTACTCTCCAGCCCAAACTTTGATGTTTTCTTGCCCCCATGACATACCGTCTAACAAATCGAGGGCTTCTCCTTCTGCTTTGTCACGATTGACATCGATCAAGACTAACTCATTGATCAGTCCTTGATTGATCATGGAATACGCAATGCTCGTTCCAACGAAACCTGTTCCGACAACGACAACTTTTCTGCTTGTACTTTTCATGTGCGATCCCTTCCTTTTCTTTTCAAATACTTGTGCTATTGTTTTGCGTATATTACGTATTTTCTCAAAAAATGTATGTTCTCTTGTGTACTCTTGTGTTTCCTTAATAACTATGACCGGCAATCAGCGCTTTGGCTTGCTGATACAAATGAATTGCATATTTTCCTAACACATAGCAGACGACAATCACGGCAAAGCTTGTTTCAATAATCGTTAAGGCTTGTAGAAACCCAAATATCAGTGGGTGATTCGCAAAAAACTGCGCTGATTTGAACATAGCAGTCGCTGAAATCACAAGAGGAAACGTAAATGCCGCATAGCTTGGGTAAAAGCCGACTGCCAGCATGTTTTTCATATAAGCGACGACACAAAAATAAATCGTTTGTGACAATAACAGCATAAAGGCGACAAACCAAGCAGAGCCTTGTTCAAATACGGAAAGGTAACCTGCTAAGCAAAGAGAACCTGGTGCTGTTAAAATCGTGATCAAAGGAACTGCCGCACGTTCCGTCAGCTTCTGATGGACGATTCGTTTTAAAATAATCGGCAAAAGCGCAAAATACAATACCAATGCGATCCAGACGATCACTTCCCCCAGCTCTTTAAAAAAGACAGCAGAAGTATTGGGAATGACGCCAATACCGACGAAGGTAATAAACCAGCTCGGATAAATGTATTCCAGCGAAAGGTCGACAGGCAAAATATGCACGACAACAAAATAGATCATTAAAGCAAAATGTAAGCCGATAGCCCCCCACCAGAGCAGATCATTCATCACTGCATCGGGAATGACCCGTTCAAAAACAGTGGAAATCACCATCAGCGCCATCGTAAAGGTCGGCGCCACAGAAGCAACGATTGGGTTTTGCAACTCTGACATCGTGTGCTTAAATGTAAAGCATACTTTCAGAAGGAAGAGCCCCATGATGAAAATACCAAGGGTGCAAAACGCATTTCCAACCGTCTCCATTCCTTCTGAATACAATAAATTCCCCAATGACACAGTGCCTAAAATCAAGCCACAAATCGGGATTGGCAATGAATGTAAAAAATGCTGGATCGATGTTTTCATCAACTCATCCTTTCTAAACGTATGAAAATTTCAACTAAATTTGCTTTCTTTTTTCTCTACACTTATACTATAATCACCTGATAACTATTTGTAAAATTATACTTTTAAATACTAATTATAAATATTATTAATAATAAAGGAGTCCCCAAAATGATTGAATTGCTCAAAACCTTCATTGTTGTTTATGAAACGAGAAACTTTAGTCTTGCCGCCAAACAACTCTATAAAACTCAACCAACGATTTCCTTGCAAATCCAACGCTTAGAGGCCGAACTTGGCTTCAAACTTTTTGAACGTAAAGGAAAACAATTGATTTTACCCACCAGCCAAGCGGAGTTTTTGTATCCTCGTGTGGTCGAGTCTCTCCGCTCATTGTCCACTATTTTTTCGCAAGCCAAAGACACCAAAAATTTTAAAACAGAGTGTGTGCTCGCTTGTTCGAATACGACCGCCGTCTACTTACTGCCCAGCATCATGGCGCAGCTGATTGAAGAATTTCCAACGTTTGCCTTTGAAATCAAAATCATGAATTCTCAAGAAGTAATCGATGCCGTCGAATCAAACAAAGCCCATATTGGGCTGATAGAAAAATCAATCGTTTCGCCATTGATCCAAAAAGAATTCGTTTATCGCGATGAATTGGTGTTAGCAGGCAACCTCGCTTCTGATTTTTGGGTCTTGCGGGAAAACGACTCGGGGATGTACTACATTAACGAAACCTATCTGTACGCACAGCACTTGCATCCGCAAATCATCAAAGCCAATAACAGCGAAGTGATTTTGTCCCTACTAAAACAAAACATCGGCAAATCGATCATCTCGAAACTTTCATTACCAGAAGAGTTGCCTTGGCAGGAACTTGATCCAGAGTACCGCTATCGTGATCTTTTTATCATTCAGAATCGTCAGCGTGCGACGCCGGAGACCGGAGAGATTTATGAGGAGATTAAACGGCTGTTGTTGGAAAGGAATAGAGCTGCTGGTACTGGTGAATCGAGAAGATAACAAAATATCCTTTATACTGATTCTTAAGAAAATTTCTCAGAATCAGTATAAAGGATTTCCATCAGACAACTTCGATTTTTTGCAAAAAAACAAAATACATTTATGCGACGTTAAATACTAAAGAATATCTCGTTTCCATACTTAAATCATACCCACATAGTTCTTTAAAATAGCTTTGATAGTCATTTTCAATGATACGGATAATTTCTTCGCTTGGTAGTTCTTCAAATTTAATCAATTCAACTAATAGGTTTAATTTTGCATCAATTCCCAAAATTCTTGGCAGCACACTCCAAAAATTTTCTTTTGAGATTTCATCAGTTAGTTGGTTTAAACGCCGCAACAAATCAATTAAATAGTCTTTCAAATCTTTTTCTTTTCTTGATGCATTCCTAAATTCTTTTTGATAATAGCTGCTATATTCTTCTTTCATTGTGAATAGCATGATTCATAAGGTCCTCTCTATGTGATTATTTCTTTCTAATGCGTTCCAAAAAATAGTGAACATTTTTTGGAAGCTAATAAAATACATGCCTCTCGATAAAGTAGTTTAATAGGTGAGATAATGTATGAATGATACTCTTGAAACCTCTTCTTTAAAAAAATTTCCAGATGTAATTTATGAAGAAGCGACAATAGCCAATAAAAATCTCCTTCATTATGGGAGTCACTCTTGATCAACAAAAAACGATCAAGATGTAAAAGTGATTTTAAACATGCTATTAACGTCGGATTCATTGAATCCCCCTTGAATCCGAACGAGTTGGAAAGAGAAGATCCCCCAAAGAATACTGATAACCGCCAGTCTACTATTAAACATTTTACTTTTATTTTACATCACTGCCGATACCACTAAGCATTCATTTTGAGCAACTGACGTTCTTCTTTTAATACTTGTAAGACTTTTGATGTTAAGGTTCTATCGAGCATTTTCTCTTCCTGCTTTACTACCTTCATTTCCTTATTGACTCTTTTAGTTACACCTTTCCATAATAAGATTCATTCATCTTTTACTTGCCTCTTTTATTATTACTTATTTCGGTGTGATATATTGAACCAACGAGGAACGAGCTAGATCATTGCCAATCACTCGGTAAGAAATCGTTGTACCACCATAAACGTTTGCTTCGGAAATTAAAATACCATTCGGTCCAACCGCTTCTACAAATGCGACATGACCATATCGTGGTGGCTTGACTCGTATCAAGATAAGTCAGCCCAACAATCTCATTCAATTGAGAGGGTACAGTGCCATAGTGGGAGTAGCTCTCGAACAAACCTGCCACATCGGCTGGCAGAATGACGGGCGCAGTGAGAATAACTTTTTTTATGACCATATTTTTAAGTTCTTCCGTTAAAGGAATCACTTGGTCCACCGCCGTTGTCAATGTACCTGCTCCTACAGTCAAAACCCCTTCAATATCTAATGTGGCTGGAGCGGTTCCCCAGTTACCTGACCAAAGGATATTTTCTGCTTCCGCTACTTTTGTTTTCGACTCCTCATCAGATGTTGTACTGCTCTCAGCGGCTTCTGGCTCACTGGAGGATTCTGTCATTTGCTCTGTGGATGGTTCCACTTGATCTTCACTTGCTTGTGATGACTCCGATGCCCCATGTTCCCCTGTACTTTCTACTACTTGTGTTTCTGAATCGACGGTTTCTTCACCTGTAGCTTGTTCGACTATTCCTTCTTGTTGTTCAGATATGAATTCATTTGTACTTCGTGTTACTTCTTCTGTCGTTGAAGTGCTGATCGTTTCAGCTACTGCCGGAACACTGACAATTGCTTGCGTGATCAATGGGCTGCCTAATATAAAAACAGAAGAACTGATCAGAATACGTGATAAAAGTTCTTTCTTCGCTGGTTTTTTCATTGCTTTTCCCTCTTTCAAATTAAGTAAATAAGATCAGCTACACTCTCTCCAATTAAAAAAAGCTGCCCATTGACAACTACTTCTTACATCTATGTAATACGTTCGCTGACTCATTCCTTATGACTGCATTATTGCATGGTTTTCAGGGACGAACACGACAATAATTGTCATGAATATGACAAAATAAGTCCTATTTTATAAAACGAAAATAAAGAATATGAATGATTGTGTCTCTGAAAGTGTGAACAAATTAAAGAAATATAGTTTAACTTACTTCCTAGAACTGGTTCACACTATGTTTACAAAGCGTTCGGAGTCCTCGTAAAAAACTTTGGGTGTAACCGATCAATCCAATTAACTCGAAGGAAATAATAGCTATATAGAGATACAAAAAAAGAGACTGGATATTCAGCCCCTTTTGTTTATCATTCTTATTCATAGAAACAGCCAAGACGCTCTTGATCTTCTCCCTTTATCCTACGGCTAACAAGCAAAAACATCGAAGCCCATTTTTGATTTCTACGAACTTACTTTCCCTGATCTTCCTTAAAAGCAATAGCATCGATTTGAAAAAGAATGCCTACCTCTCCAGAATGAGCGAAAGCTGTCTGAATTGATTTTCTAACCGGAAATTTCCCATGGAAGGTTTCTTTTAAGAGCTTCTCCATCACTGGAATATCAAACACATCTTTAAAAAGTACATCCATTTGAACCACATTTGCAAATGTCAAATCGACTAATTTCAAACGTTCTTCTAAATGATTCAATGCCCCTACAATCTGTTGCTCTATTGGCTGCCCGATGTTCCCCACGCAATAGCCCACGAAAACAAAATTTCCCGCTTCAATCACACCTGAAAGTGCCCAGTCCTCATTGATATCGTATCGCTTCATTCGTTTTGTTTCCCCTTTCTATTTATTTTCATAATAAAAACCATGTCTATTAATTGACTTGGTCATATTATTGCTTTTTTTGTCTTTGAGCGTCAATCCGTACATTCCAACTGATAAATTCCTACTCCACCGAAAAATGCAAGGAATGAGGGGTTGGGGCGATCAATGTCAGCCCGCACCTTTCTTTAAAGTAAGTCTTGCTGTCTTCTTTTGCCACTTGCAAGATTTCCGCTTCAGTAAAAGGCACAACACTGTCACTGCCTCGAAGCTCACTACACTCTAAAATAATCAAAATCTCTGCTTCAAGGGTATTGATTTTCGCAAGCTGTTCGAAAAAATTTTTTTGATTGATTTCTTGAATCGCCATGCGAATTTCTAAACAGTTTCTATGGATTTTTTCTTTGATTTTTCCATACTCATCTTTACTGAAAAGCCGTTCAGATTCCTCAATATAAAAGTTCAAATATTCTTGCAATGTGTGGATTTTAAATGGTTCCTCCATCTCCAGCACCTCCTGTATTTTAATGGTTGATTCTTATGTAAAATGATTTATTCCAGTTTTGTATGTCTGTATTATCACACGGTTTTTAGCTGGAAACGCGTCAATATGTGACTGATTAAATACAAAATACGTCCTGTTATATAAATACTGATTCTAGTTAGTACAGTTCATTTACATAATCACCTTTATCTCCGAACATACTTCGCAAGCTATAGAAGGTGTGACACTGTTGTTCAGCAAATTTCTATCCTCTGGCTATAAAGAAAAACAGGCAGTCCTCTCAGATTTGAGAATACTGCCTGTTTGCTGAATCTTGGGTAAATCAATCATTTTCATTGTATTTTTTATTGGAGGTATTCTGAAATGTTTCCACCGCTTCAATTAGTTCCAGCCACCGGTCACCGGTTGGAAAGCTATTCCACTTAAAAAATTGGACGTTTGGATTTTGGTCCAAAAAGGCTTGCCGATCAACTGGATAATCGGTCACCACAAAATCTGGTTTTTCTGAAACGAAAGCGAGGGTATAGCCAAACCAGCGTTTCAATCGTTCTTTTTGTCTGATTTCTTGAATTTTTCCAAATTTTGATTCATGAAAGATGCGGACTGTCGTTCGATCGATTTTTGCTACAATTGAAAGAAGCATGCTGTATTGAAAAAGCAGTCGATTATTGGAAGCATACATGGTAGTAAAAATTGGGGATTGTTGGGCTAACGATTGGTACATCTCCTGCACGAGTGGAAAAATTTTGGGAAAGACTCTGCGATAATCTTTATCCGTTGTCGTTTTTCCAAAAGCATCAATTTTATTTTTCGACGCAAAGAGGAGTGACACAGAATGAATGTTCAAGGCATTAACGAAAAGATACTCGATCTCCCCTTCAGGGACGAGAAAGATCTTCTGAGCAGTTTTTGCAAACAGTCTTGCTGTTGCAATTGATCCTTCCGAGAAGTGATCAACAACTCTTAGTTGGCTAGGAATCTCTTCAGGCAAATACGTCGTCATCACAGAAAACATATAATATAAGAAGAGAAACTCTGTTTCTGGAACGTCACTTAGAATCAAGTTAGCGTTTAGCAATGGTTTTATGAGCTCTTCTTTGAATTGCTCGTAGGAAATCGTGTGATGGACCATTTTCTTCATCTCTTGAGGAATCTCTTTTACCGGAAAACCTCTTTTAAAACGATAAAGACTTAGTGCAAGCAGTTGGATAAATTTTTCCTGATCGATACCGCGATAAAAACTAGGATAACTTGTCAACTTCTCCTTCAATGCACGAACACTTTGCTTCGACAATCCAATATAACGCACATTCGTCGCATCATAGATCTGCCAATACATGATATGGAAAAAATGACGAATTCGGTATTCTTCCGCTACAAATAACGGTTTCTTTTTTAAATTCAATTTGATTTGATAATTCTCAAGAATCGTTTCTACTTCCTTGAGCTTTCTTTGAACCGTGCGATTACTGACATAATGTTGTTGGGCGGTTTCTTCCAAAGACACGTATTTATCACTAAAGAGTCTGTCTAAAATTTGAAAGGGCATACTTTCTGCTAACATAACCGAATAGAATTTTGACAACAAAAAATTAGGCGCAAAATCAAGGGCTAGCTCCCTTCCTTCTCGCATGTCGATTTCAAAAAAAGGGTATGATTTTTGTAAGTCTCTTGCACGCTCAAAAACTAAAACGATTCTTCTTTTTGATAAATGCACATGATCCGCAAGGTCACTCAATAGTTCACGATCAATGGCATGTTCAAAAAAATACGCAAATAGCTCATAGACATCTTGATCCAATTTAGTTAAAAGAAATTTATACATAGTAATACCTCTTAACTTTAGTTTTACAGTAATTATACTCTTTTAAACGTGCATTTTCATTTCCTAGGTGTTGATTCATTCGTTTCTCTCAATGAAACATTCTTGCTAAATAATTCTGTTATTCGAGATTGTCTTGGAACGTTAGTCTGATAAAGAATCAGAGTCTCAAATGATCAGAAATTCTTTGAGCTACTGGGAATAGTCAGATAAAATCCATTCAAAGATTAAGGAGACGAGGAAACCGTCCAATCCATCCTACAAAAAAGGAGTGGATCGCCCCACTCCATAAAAGGTTAACTTTTTAAACCAATCGTCCATTCTGGACATATTTTACTCTTTATAGAGAAGCTTTAATTCTCAGTTTTTCTTTTTCTTCGCCAAATTGCTAAGAAAGAAAATAGAACAATGATCGTTCCCAAAAAGCCCATGATTCGTTGACCTGTTAGTTGCTCTCCTGTGGCAGGTAATTTACTTTTCCCGTTGGTTTGTGTGTTGGTTTGTGTGTTCATTTGATTGTCTTTGTTTCCTGATTTATCCTCTTTTTCTTCTTCAGGGGTTTTGTTTTCTGATTCAGGCGTATCTGCTCCTGAATCATCCTCTGGTTTATTCTCTTTTTCAGCACCGTACACATAGATGACTTCTTGTGCGGTAGTACTGAACATCCCTTTGGCATTGCTTGGTATTTGAGAAACCGTCCAGCCTGAAAGTTCTTTGGCTTCACTCTCATACGGCAAACCTACTTTGCCGTTCAGAATCGTTGGTTCGGCTAACTGATTGCCTTCTGTATCTTCGTATTTTACCGTCACTGGTGCAGCATCACTACGTTCATACACATAGACCACTTCTTGCGCGGTGTCGCTGAAGATGCCTTTGGCATTGTCGGGTGTTTGGGCTACATACCAACCAGAAATAGATTCTGACTTGCTCTCATACGGCAAACCTACTTTGCCACTTAAAATTGTCGGCTCGGTTAATTGATTCCCTTCTGTATCTTCGTATTTTACCGTCACTGGTGCAGCATCACTACGTTCATACACATAGACCACTTCTTGCGCGGTGTCACTGAAGATGCCTTTGGCATTCGCTGGCGTTTGAGTCACCGTCCAGCCTGAAAGTTCTTTGGTTTCACTCTCGTATGGCAAACCTACTTTGCCGTTCAGAATCGTTGATTCTGCTAACTGATTGCCTTCTGTATCTTCGTATCTTATCGTCACTGGTGCAGCATCACTACGTTCATACACATAGACCACTTCTTGCGCGGTGTCGCCGAAGATGCCTTTGGCATTGTCGGGTGTTTGAGCTACATACCAACCAGGAATAGATTCTGACTTGCTCTCATACGGCAAACCTACTTTGCCGTTCAGAATCGTTGGTTCGGCTAACTGATTGCCTTCTGTATCTTCGTATCTTACTGTCACGGGTGCAGCATCACTGCGTTTGTATACATAAACGACTTCTTGCGGGGTATCACTGAAAGTACCTGTTTTATCCCCTTGGATTTCTTTCAATGTATAGCCAGCAATCGGCTCTTCTTGTGTCGTATACGGTTCACCAACAACCCCTGATAAAGTGACGTCTGGTAACAATGTCTTTTTACTTTCATCAACATACTTGACGGTCACATCTTCTGCAGTATTCACATACTTCACAGGTAGTTGATAATTCACTAAATATTGAATGGTACCTGTACTAGCAACTCTTTCTGTGGACAAACGATTAGGAACAAGAGAAGTGATTGACAAATAATCAACATTGGCGGGAATATGTTTAAATTGAATCCCTTCTTCAGTCAATTCGAACCCATCATTTTCATATAAGGGAAAGATATAGCCATTTTTATCTACCCCCCGAATCGAATAAGAATACTTTTTGTTGGACAAAGAAGAGAGCAACGCATTTCCTTGGGTATCAACCATCATATGGTCTTTATAAAGAACATCAGATTGGCCGTCTTTTACTAACATTGACTCTAATAGTATTTTCTCCTGAGTCATAATAGATAGTTGGGAATTTTGATGGTGTTCTGCAGATAGCTCTAACTTAGAAAAATCCGTCATGCTACTTGCATAGACCGTCAGATAATCTGTAACCCATCCACTAAGATATTGACCAACCCCAATTAATTCTTGGGCTGTCAAATAGGCATCATAATTTCCTATGTGGATATTTGAAAAAGATCCTTTTGGAAAAATTTGTGCTAGTACATTAGGACGGGTAAACAATGTTGCATTGTCCGCCATAGTGATTTTGGGAACATTCGCAGCAATAATAGACGTCGTATATAACGCTTGTAAGTTGCTAGCGTATTCTAAGCCAGTAAAATCGACTACTGTGTCTTTGACTAAAGAAGAAAAATCTAGCTGTTTTAGATTCGCCATATCTTCTTGAGTGATTGTATCAACTGTTTTGTTTAGCCCTTTCGCTACCTCATTTTGCAAATTCTTATCCGGCATCCAAGCGTCCAATGGAACGCTGCGATCAGAGAATGCCTCTTTCATTTCTGCTGACGATTCGGTTGCCAAGCTAGCTGTGTCTTCACTTGAATCAGGTAGTTTTTTTTCTGTCCTTTCCGTCGAGCCATTTTTCTCATCATCATTAAACACTTCTTGCGATTCTGAGTTACTTGTGGTGTCCCCGTTGAATTCTTCTATACGAGAAGAAGCGACTGTTTCAGTAGTCTCCTCCACTTTTTCTAATGTTCCTAGTGTCGTTATTTCCTTGTTTGATGGAATGGTTTCCTGTTCCTCAGCCATAACTTGTGCCAAAGGTGCCAACACAGGCTGACTTAACAAGATCGCCAATGACAAATAGCCCCAAAATTTCCTTTTCATAACATTCTCC
>Ga0153985_1000366_pt1 | contig 12327 bp, 9 predicted proteins | sample TSGA069MetaG_FD_104715 | JGI IMG/M metagenome (GOLD analysis project Ga0153985, IMG submission 104715) | Attine ant fungus gardens microbial communities from Georgia, USA - TSGA069 MetaG | ecosystem: Host-associated > Fungi > Mycelium > Unclassified | place: USA: Georgia, Alexander Wildlife...
CTCTTTGTTCAGCAATTAACAAAGAGAACTCGATAAAGTTCCTGTTAGATTTTCTATACTACTTATACAACTACTACATGGTCTGTGCACTACCTTCCCATGCCTATCATGTGATGTGACACTGTGACTTCCTGTTATGTGACTGTGACACTTTCCTGCACTCCCTTCTATATAGTAAGTCCAAGATAAAAGAAAAAGAAAAGAAAAGAAAAGAAATATAAATAATGACTTAGCTGTTTTGCCAAGTCATGACAGAGTCCTTATATACAGGAAAGTGATGGTCTGTGTACTAGGACAGATCATCACATGCTACTATCTATTGTTCTACATATGGTAGTGCCTTTGTACTGGAATAATAATAACCTAACCATATGGAGGCTATCCTTTGTTCTAAGAAAAGGACAGATGACTATCTATGGGTAATTAATAAAGTCCATATACAAACATTGAGGTCTTCATATCTCTACTAATATTAATTGCCTTGAGGTTGTTCTAGGCTCATTCTGAGCATTATGAAGAAGGCTTCTGCTGAGCCTAGAACCAAAGCATTGATTGTGGCAGTTTCCGAGATATTAGTGATTTAATAAACAGTAACATGGTGATTACCAGTTGATCTACTTAATATCTTGGCCAATACTGATTGCCTCGAGATGTGACTGGCATCAATTGAAAGGTCTTTTTGAAGGCTTTTTGTAGCCTTTGAGACCATGGGAATCTTCAAATAATTGATGGAGATATGGCCGAATGAAGTTTGTGACATTCTCTACTTTGCATTACTCTACTACTCAATACTTCAAATTTATTCTGAGGAATTGTGTCTCTTTTCTCTTCTTTTCTTCTGTTCCTGCAGTTTTGGTGTCATGCAGGCTAGCCATTTAGGCAATAAAAGTGATATTTTTCACCATAATAACCAGCTTGAGAGATAAGTTTGGTTCTCCCAGAGATATTTCTTAGATGCCCAGTTGTTATCAGCGTCTAAAGTCCAATGACTGGAATTAAGCCAACTGTCTCTTTGTTCAGAGTTTGACAAAGAGAACTCGATGGAGTTCTTGCTTATTTCTCTACTACTTATACATTTTACTACTGTGGCTATGTACTTGCTCTCCCATGGTCCTCATGTTACTTAGTCATGTGACCCACTGTGACTGTGACTTGACCATCTGTGACCACCTGTCACACCATTGTGATATTGTGACAAAGTCATGTGATACTTTCCTGCACTCCATCTTGTAGTTGTAAGTCCAATAAAAAAAGAAAAGAAAAGAAAAGAAATATAAATAATGACTTAGCCGTTTTGCCAAGTCATGACAATATTGGCAGACTTTATCACTAAGCTGTCTCTAGCACAGGGATACAATAGTATTCTAGTAGTAGTGGATCGGCTAACTAAAATGGTCTATTTCATACCAACTATAGAGAAAACATTGGCAGAAGGCTTAGCAAGGCTATTTAGAGACAACATGTAGAAACTGCATGGGTTACCAAAGAGTATTATCTTAAATAGAGGACCCTAGTTCATGGCAGGATTAATATAGGAGTTGAATGGGATGTTGGGGATTAAGAGTAAATTGTCGACAGTGTTCCACCCTTAGACAGACAGACAAATGGAGAGGGTGAATCAGAAACTAGAATAGTATTTAAGAATGTTCATTGATCATAGGCAAAAGCAGTGGCCAGAATGGTTGGAAATGGCAGAGTTTGTATATAATAACAAAATACACTCAAGTACTTGGACATCGCCTTTCAGGGAAAATTATAGATAAGATCCCAGGATGGGGTTTGAGGGAAGGAAGAAGAGGAAATATGAGGAAGCAGAGAAATTCATTGAGAAAATAAAGCAAATACAAGAGGAAACAAAAGTGGTACTAAGCAAAGCACAAGAAGAGATAAAGAAGTATGCAGATAGGAAGAAAGCAGAAGTCGACAACTATAAAGTAGGAGACTTAGTAATGCTAAGTACTAAGGATCTGAAGTATCAAATGGTTAGGAGGAGAACAGAGAAGCTGACAAAAAGATTCATTAGGCCTTACAAAATAAAGAAAATCATATCATTAAACGCAGTAGAATTAGAGCTATCTAGTACAATAAAGGTATATCCAGTAGTAAATATCAGTAGAATACAATGGTATATAGAACAAGTAGAAGGACAGAGGAAGGAGCAACCAGCTCCAGTAATAATCAAAGAGAAAGAAAAATGGGAGATAGAGAGAATATTGAGTAAGCAGCGAGTAAGGGAAAAGGACAAGTATTTAGTACAATAGAAAGGGTTCACAGCAGAGTCCAATACTTGGGAAGAAAGAGAGAATTTAAAGAATGCAAAAGAAGTGATCAAAGAATTTGAGAAGGAGTACTAGTAAGATATAAAAGATGTGGCAAAACAAGAACGCAAAAAAGGAATATTCAGAAGGGGAGAGCTGCTAGAAAAATTCATGGTGAAAAAACTATTTGGATGGTCAGACAAGAGGTATGACCAAGAATATTGGGGAAGACTGGAGAGGAATTGGAGATGGTAGAAAGGGAAATGGTCAAGGGAAAGAAAAATAGAAATGATCACAGAGAAAGAAGAAACCAAAAAAGAAAAATTGGGAGTTAGAGAATAGACAGAAGAAGACAACAATGAAATGGGCAACATAGTTGACCCATACTACAAGTTGTAGGAAAATTCCTTGAGACAAGGAAACTTAAGAGGGGGGTGGTATCATGACTTGACAAAATAGCTAAGTTATTATTTAATATTTCTTTTTCTTTTCTTTTCTTTTCTCTTATTACTAAGGTGAAGCATGGGAAGGTATCATGTGACAAGTCACAGAGTCACAAAGGTATGACAATAGTCACAGAAATGTCATGTCACAAGTCATAGTCACATGGAGACTGTGGAAGATAAAGGAGCATAGCCACATAGTAATTGTATAGTATAGTAAATCTAACAGGAACTCTATTGAGTTCTCTTTGTCAAACACTAATAAAGAGCAGTTGGCTTTATTCCAGCTTAGGAGTTGGCTCACTGACACAAAAAGGAAAATAGAAAATAACTTAGCTATTTTGCCAGGTCATGACAACCTCCACTTTCCATCTTCATATTTTGTCAACAATTCTCCCCCTATTGCATAGTTTGAGACATTTGTCTCTACTCTCATTTTCTTATTGATATCTGGGATTGCTAAAACAAGTTCTGTAGTGAATATTTCTTTTAGCTTTCCAAATGCCTCTTTTTGCCTCTTTTCCCACTTCTACTTTTGCTCTTTTCTTACTAGCACATGCAATGGAGCTACTATTCTGGCAAAACTTTTAATAAACTACCTATAGTAGTTGATAAGGTCCAAGAATTTTTGTACTTCTTTTATATTCCTTGGTGTAGGCTAATTTAATACTCTATCTACTTTTTCCTTCTGCATCTCTACTTCTTTTGGACTGATTACTACTCCCAAGAATTCTACTTCTCTTACTTTCTATTTACATTTTTCTGGTTTCACAAACAGATCATTTTCCTCTAACTTCCCTAACACTTTCTCAACCAACTCATTGTGCCCCTCTTTAGTGTCTATTGTGATAAGGATATTGTTAATGAATGTCACAGTATTCCCTAGGTTTATAAGATCTCAGAAAAGATTGTTCATCATTGTTTAAAAGGTAGTGGGGAAGTTAGTTAACCCAAAGTACATGACTGTTGGTTTATATGCTCTAATATGCATTATGAATGCTGTCTTCCATTTGTTGCCCTTTTTGATTCTGATATTGTTATATCCCCATCTCAAATCCAGTTTTATGAATACCTTTCTTTTCCCTACTTCATCCAATATGTCTGTAATGAGGGATAATGGGTATCTATTTTTTATTGTCTACTGGTTTATATGTCAATAGTCTTGCACCATTCTTTGTGTTCCATCTTTCTTTGCCACAAAATATACTGGTGACATTTGGGGTGACTTAGAGGATCAAATATACTCTTTTCTCAGCTGGTTTTCCACAAATGCTTGTATCTTCTCCCTTTCCTCTCTCAACAATGAGTAAACCTTTCTCTTTCTCAGCACAAACCTCTCCTTTGATTCTATAGCATAGTCCCAAGTCTTTTGCACTTGCACCCTCTTTGACTCCTTTTTCCCAAATACTTTTTTCCACTTCCAAAATCTTTTGGATACCAACTTCTTTAGTATGTCTGTATCTTCTTTTTCTTCTATTCTTTTTATCACTTTCCCTTTTACCTCTTGCTTTCTTTACATAGGTAGGCATTACATCATTTTTACTTCTTCTAATCTATCTCCAGGTTATGAGCTGCTAGCTATGGCATGCCTAGTATCACCTTTATTTTATCCACATTATATACATCTATCCTTGCTCTTTTTATATGTCCTTTGAAAAACATGTTGTACTCAATCTGGTGTGTTATGGCTCCTCCCACATTCACTGTTCTTTCCATATTTCTTATTAGAAGAGAGTTCTTTAACCTCTCTATCCTGAACCTTTTTTTCTTGGCAAAGGTTGTATCTATGAATAGGCCTATTGCTTTGCTATCTAATAATACTTTTACTGCTATCCTCTTATGATTTTCTAGTTTTTCTAATCCTACCTTTATCTAGACTTCTCTTAGCAGCTTTAGTAATTATCACATATCTCACACTCTCTTAGTAGTATTAGTAGAATTTATTTTATTGCCTAGTTTTTCTGGATACAATATACTATACAAGTTATTGGAGGCTGTCAGGATCAGCTCCTAGGTTCTGTCCCAATAGAAAGGAGACTCTTGGTTTCTACAATTAGTTCTCTATCTCCTACACCTTTCCACTTGTATAGATTTAAGATATATAATAAGGAGGGACAGAAGATGATAAAACTAGAGAGGAGCTTTCCCAAGAGAGAACAAAACTAAGTAACTATGACTAGTACTAGTATTTAAATACTATAGGAGAGGGAAAAAGATGATATAATCTGCTGACTAAGTAGGGCTAAGATTTGATGTATGCGTGTGTGTTACCATACGTGTTGTAGTATATGTCAAGGTCATGGAGTGTAACAGTACCCCTTCCTTATGGTCACACCCTTATGGCCATAATTCCACTATGAATTCTCTCTAAGCTACTGGCGATACTGGGTATGACGTTGTCACTCGGCAGTTTGGGAGGAGGTAGTCAGAGTTGTATGAGAGGCCTGGTTTTTTTGGGTAAAGTGAATGATAATCTGACACTAGGTTAGCTATATTCTCGAGGTCAGCCACTGGTGTCCATGAGTATTCATCTGGAGTGCCTTTGTAACCAGACCATTGGACGAGGTAGAATAATGGTTCCTTCCTGCAATGATCAAATTTCAAGTCCAATATTTGGGCAATCTCAAATTCTAGATTGCCACCAATCTCTAAGGGGGGTGGGGGAGGGTTGACCTAATTTGGGATGTTACTAAGGGGGGCAGGTTCAATCTACAAGACGTGAAAAACTGGGTGAATGGCGCAGAGGTAGTTAGGGAGCTTAATCAGGTATGAGTGAGTACCAGGTTTCTCTACTACTTTGTAGGGGCCTAAGTATTTCTCTGATAGTTTCTTAGTAGGCCAGGTGGACTTGATAAACTTTGCAAGTATGAACACGCGGTCACCTATTTCAATCTTTGGAGCTGGTGAGCATCTTCTGTCTGCTGGAGCTTGGTAACATTGCTGCACATCTTTGATAGCCTGTCATGACTTGGCAAAACAGCTAAGTCATTATTTATATTTTTTTTCTTTTGCTTTTATCTTGGACTTACTACACAGAAGGGAGTACGGGAAACTGTCACATCACAGTGTCATATCACATGATGTCACACAATAGGTCACATGATAGGCATGGGAAGATAGTACACAGACCATGTAGTAGTTGTATAAGTAGTATAGAAAATCTAACGGAAACTCTATCGAGTTCTCTTTATCAATTGCTGAACAAAGAGCAGTTGGCTTTATTCTGGCTTGGAGTTTAGCTTTCTTACATAGCCATCCTTAGGTCTTTGTGCACTATTTTCAGGTCTGTTACAAAGGAATTTGCCTCTGTGACTTGCGCGACGTGTTTAACTTGCAGTTGCATTTGGGGGTGATAACTCTTATTTGCGAAAAAGGGAGAAATGCCTGTGATAGAGGAGGGAGTGTTATTGTAGGTGAATTCAGCCAAGAGTAGTAATCGTGACCAGTCTGACTGCTGATAATTGCAGTAGATCCTTAAGAATTGCTTGAGCATTTGGTTTGTACATTCTGTTTGGCTATTGGCCTCTGGGTGGTATCCTGAGATAAAATGTAATTTCATATTTAGAGCGCTGGCTAAGGATTTGAAGAATTTTGAAACAAATTCCATTCCTCGATCGAAAGTAACGTAGCTAGGGACTCCATGTTTTGAAAAAACATACTTGATGAAAAGTTCTGCCAGTAATACAGCATTGATTGATCTTATAGTTGGAATGAATATCACTTGTTTGGTGAGTTAATCTACCACTACTAGGATGTCTATATGACCCTCTGATGGTGGTAGTTACTCGATGAAATCCATTGAGATGGATTCCTAGGGGCAGGATGGAATTGGGAGCTGCTTGAGCAGTCCATACGGCTTATGATGATGGGCCTTTTTCCTTCCACAAATGGTACAAGATCTAACATAATCTATAACAAATTCTCTGAGATTTGGCCAGTTAAATTCTCAACAGACTAGCTGGTAAGTCTTTGACTATCCTGGGTGCCCTGCCAATACGTGATCATGATTAGACTTGAGTACCTATAGGTGGAGGTCACCTGTGTCTGGAACGTATACTTGTCCTTTGTAATATCTCATGCTGTCCTCTTCCTTAGTCCAACGGTGATCTTCTAGGTTCCCTTCATCCACCGGAGATTTTAGTTGGGATTGATCTGACCTCTGGGCTTCCTTAATGTCAAAGAGGAGTGATTGGTGGTCTGTCACATTGGCTCCTCATACAGTCAAGGAATAATTCCCCAAGTTTACAGGATTAGGAGATAGTTGAGTTTGGATGAATACCGGTCTTTGGGTCAGGTTTTCTTTTAACAGGTTATCTTTATAGACATCCCATCTTCTGGTCAAGGCATCCAGTGTTACACTGCAAATGAATTTTCCATGGAAGATAACATTTGATATGCTTTATAACAATGAATTCTTAATTAGAGTTTGCTCTAGAGCCCTTTCTATACCCTCAGAACATAATACCATATGATAAGGACATTGAGCAAGTAATAACCAAACTAGAGCTCTTGTCGAGACCTCAGGAGGCAAGCAGGATGAGCTGGCATCAGGTTTAGGAAAAAAGTCATAAAAGGACTATGCTCTAGATCTATCATAGGATAGGACTGACTTAGAGATATGGTGGATTGGGACTCTAGAACCAGTAGTGTTTGAATGACAGACTTAGATAAATAGACTCTGGTTGCAATTAAGCATTGATGGCATCAGATCAATTATATTTAGATAAATAAGCACTAGGACGCGACTCGGAGATACTAGACATTGAGTGGGGTTTACTGACTACTTAATAGATAACCAAGGAGGTCCTTTTTACAAAGCAACACCAAAGGGAGTGATGGGAGATCAGGAAGAATATTCTAGAGAGAAGCGACAATGAAGACACGTCATCTTTGATGGGAAAGATGTGATGAAAAGGACATGTCACCATAAGGACGCGTCATCACTGGGGATTGGGATAGACTTAGTACAAGAAGAGGTCGAAGAAATATCAAAAGTAGTAATAGTTTCCTTTTTATATTTTATTCCTTGAGTTTCAGAGCTTTGTAATCATTTTAATATAGTATCTGGTGTGCAGTTGAATAGGAGAGGAACCTCTTGACTCCTACCTCCATCTACACTGCCTCTGGAATCGTAAATGCAAATCTATTGAGAGTAAGAAGACTGAGACTAGTGAGGTGTCTTGAGAAGAACACAGAGGATACCCAGAACTCAATCTAGAGAGAAGATGTAGACACAACTTGGGCAGGCTTCAGAGAGGACAGCAGGCTGGAAAAGCTTGGCTAGGTGCACACTTGGACTGCATCACACCCGTAAGGTTCGGTGTTGGGGGTGCAGACAAGGGGGCAACTGAGTGTGGAGGGTCCATAAGTGATCAACTAACTGTATTTCCCAGAGGAGCTTTTGTCACGGTGTATAAAGGTTGACACCTTAGGGAGGCTATGCGATGACGATCTAGGGAGACTTTACAATCATTTCACAACTACCAACATATATCTTATTGGAGCTGCGTATAATTCCTATTTTCTAATTATTTACAAACCTTCATCTTTGATTATCTCCCCTCGGACCTTTAGCACGCAATTGGGAGCTGGCACAGTATGGTTTTGTTTGTCCCAGTGTGCAATTCCCTTTTGCACCCTTTCACCGGTTTCTTTTCTAGCCTCCCTGGCTGGAATTTAATCACAAAGTTGAACTGCGATAGGAATTCTGACTACCTAGCTAGGTGTCGGGAGAGCATTTTGGTCTCAGAGAAATAGATGAGGTTTCTATGATCAGTATATACTTCTACTAGATCAGCAACTCCTTCAAGATAGTGTTGCCACTTCCTGAATGATTTAACCCAGTAGTTCCTTATCATGCATATCATAGTTAAGTTCTACTGTGCTAAAGGCTCTTAACATAAAGCCAATAGGGTAAATCTCGCCATCAGTTCAGGTAGATAGGATGGCTGCCAGGGCACAATCGGAGGCATTCATCTCTAAGATTATTGGTGATTCAGGATTCCAATGCCCCAGTATGGGTGCTATAGTGAATGCTCTCTTGAGATCATCAAATCCTGCCTGGTAATCTGTCATCCAGGACCAAGGTTCATTTTTTCGGGTTAAATGGGTAAGTGGGGCTGACACTCCAGCATAGTTATTGATGAAATGCCTATAAAAATTTGTGAACCCCAGGAAGGATTGTATATCCTTCACTTGACGTGGTGTCGGCCAATCTCGGATGGTCTGTATTTTGGATTCATCCATCCTCAGGCCATCTAATCCCAAGATGAACCCTAGAAACTCAACCCTGTTCTAATGGAATACACATTTAGTAGATGATGTATATAACTTGTTGTCTCAAAGTCTTCTCAGTATCTCTTTCACGTGTTTCTTGTGGTCCTCCAGATTGTCGGAATAGACCAAGATGTTGTCAAAATAAATGACAACGTAAATATCCAGAAGATCATAAAAAACTTTATTCATGAATTGTTGAAAGGCAGATGGAGCATTCAATAATCCAAATGGCATTACAAGCCATTCAAAAGAGCCATAGTAAGTGCGAAAGGTTGTCTTCTACTCGTCCCCTTTGACGATACGTACTAAATGGTAAGCATTTTTGAGGTCTATCTTTGAATATATTCATGCCTTTCTAGGAGCACCCAGAAGATCAGTCAGGAGGGGAATTGGGTAGTGATCCTTGCAAGTGATTCAGTTCAGACCCTGGTAATCTATGCATAGTCGTAAAGACCCATTTTTCTTCTTGATAAATAGCACTGGGGCACTACATAAAGCCTTGGATGAACATATGATCCCTGCCTTAGTGTTTTCCTCTAAGAATTCTTGTAAAGTCTATAATTCTAGGATCGACAAAGAGTAAATAGGTCCCAGGGGGGGTGCCTTGTTATTCTCAATCTGTATAGTCAGGTCATGTGGTCAATGTTCAGGAAGAGATTTAGCCCTTTGTGCACTAAAGACATCTCTGTATTCTCTGTATTCCTCAAGAAGGCCAGGTACCTCCAGAGAGGGGTCTACAGTATGCATGGCAAAACCAGTAGTCACAGTGGGGCAGGAATTGATTTGAAAACCAATCGCTCTATTAGACTTACAGGCCCTCACAAACATAGCTGCATTCACCAAGGATATTCTGGGCTTGCGGACATTTGGAGAAATAGCAGATGGTTTGGGTTCTGGGTGGGTAAGTGAAGCTTTGGGAGTAGGAGATAAAACTAGTGGGGGGCCATGAAGTTCTAGAGCAGGTCTTGGGTCAATGGGTCAATTCGACGAGTTGAAATTCACAAATCCTATAGTCTCTTTAGCCCAATCAATGGTAGGGTTATGCTGGGTCAACCAGTTGTGCCCTAACACTATAGGGTAGGTACCTTCTAACTTCATCATGAAAAACTCAATCCAACATGAATATGAACAAGGGAAATTGATTGGTAAGGACACAACATAGCTCACAAGTTGATTAATAGTTCTATCTATTAGGGTGAGTGAACAGGGTTTGATTTTTTGGAGTGGTAAACAATTTTTAGATACAAAAATAGAATCCACGAAACAGTCAGACAATCCAGAGTCCACTAGGGCATTGACAGATGCTAGGAAAGAGGGTGATAAGAGCATGACTTGTAATGCTTTTAAGATGGTAAGTGATGCTGAGCCCAGATTTAGTGCTGATTCCCTAGCTGGTTTTAGGCAGTCGACTCCCCAGGGTACAAGGTGACTGCTGCATTGTTTTTTGGCAATCCTAGAGGATCAGTGGAATAGTCGACGTAGGACACATAAGCATTTATTCCTCCCGAAGACCAGTTCATTTGCTTGGGACAAGACCTCGCTAGGTATCCAAGTTGGCTGCAACGCATACAGAGTCCCATGTTCATGCAACATTGGCATTCAGCAGGAGTCAGCCAGCCATCTAGGCCCAGAAAGCTAACAATATTAGATGATGATGGTTCTGCACAGGAGGGAAAAAAAGTCTGGGGTAATGACCCTTGAACATGGTCCCAGGGTGCCTTATCTGACAACATGAGGCCATTCTGGGCAGGAGACGGTCTTCCTTGAGTAGGTCTAGGTGATTTTGGTAAGTAACTCTATATGGATCTCGCTGTTTGAAATTTGTGTTTTTCTTCCTGATGCTGCTTTCAGAAATCGTTATCGATCCTCATTACAGCCCTCTTTAACCCCTCAAAGGTCAAGATATCTTTGTGACTAAACCTCAGTTTGTTATGGATACAGTTTAGGATGGCGTCCTTTACTACCTTTCGAAGTAACCTATTATCCCATCTAATACGATTCTGAAACTTGGCAAACTGGATAAAATAATTGACAGCCTTGCCATCATTATGGAAGAGAATTGCGACAATAGCGTCCTCATCATCGTTTTCTGGTGAGTAAGATTCAAAAAGGTTGGACAGCTTCTGGACAAATGCTAGCTATTCCTCTAAGAAGTCGAGATTTTGGTAGGAGTCTGCCTCATTAATAAAAGGTTCAAAGAAGTTGAGGGCAACATCCCAAAGATAGGAGATGGCGAAGAAGATTTTTTCAGTGTCTTCAGTAAACTCTCCTTCATATGCCTAGAAATAGATCTAACATTGGAATATGAAAGCTCAGAGCTCATTAGGACTGCCACTGCTGAATAGATCCGGCTCCTTAATACCCTTATTCCACTTCTTTGGTTGCAAGTCGGGTCGCCTAGCTAGCGCTATCAGTATTACCTGCAAGTCCAAACCCGAAAAGTCAGGGAGAGAGTTCAGAGGGGTTGCTGTTGGTCATTCTGAGTGCTCATGGGGGTCCTCTAGTATATGTTCTATTCTCTCTGGGGCTGATTCTTCAATGACTTCGTTAATTGGTTCCTGAGAAACTAAACGCAGGTTCCGGGCTTGGGAGACAGTAAGAGGGTATTCTATAGGGGTCGTCATCAACTCCCTGGGGACAATAGGTTGGACACCATCCCTGTGCAAGCGGCGTTCCAACTGTGGGTCTGGGATAGGGGTTCTGGACATGACTGGGTTACTTGTGGGAGTGGCTAGGAATGGTGGTATATAGAAGGTAGAAAAATAGTTTCATTCTACTGTTAGGATCGGCTTCTAGGTTCTGTCCCAATAGAAAGGAGACTCTTGGTTTCTACAATTAGTTTTCTATCTCCTACACCTTTCCACTTGTATAGATTCAAGATATATAATGAGAAGGGACAGAAGATGATAAAACTAGAGAGGAGCTTTTCTAAGGGAGAACAAAACTAAGTAACTATGACTAGTACTAGTATTTAAATACTATAGGAGAGGGAAAAAGATGATATAATCTGCTGACTAAGTGGGGCTGAGATTTGATGTATGCATGCGCATTACTGCACACGTCGTAGTATGCATCAAGGTCATAGAGTGTGACAGAGACTAGCTGAGAGCTTATTATCCTCCATTGTCTTTTGCTAACTCCTATAGTATTTCTATTACTTGTCTACTATGTATGCGAGACCAAATGTGGGATGATGGCAGCTGACTCAGAACTGACCAAGCAGCTTTCTTCACATACTCTCTTGAAAAATTCTGTAAAATTCTGTAAAATTCAAATAAATTCAGTAAAAATTCAAATAAATTGGGAAAAATTGGAATAAATTAGAATAGGCAGTGAGCAAAGTGAGCTGA
>Ga0153985_1000368_pt1 | contig 12252 bp, 14 predicted proteins | sample TSGA069MetaG_FD_104715 | JGI IMG/M metagenome (GOLD analysis project Ga0153985, IMG submission 104715) | Attine ant fungus gardens microbial communities from Georgia, USA - TSGA069 MetaG | ecosystem: Host-associated > Fungi > Mycelium > Unclassified | place: USA: Georgia, Alexander Wildlife...
ACTAGATCCTTCTGGTTAGTGATCCACCAGAGACATAGCTCCTCAATGGACCCACATCAATGAAACTATTTTTTCCGCCCCACTGAATCCCGCAGTGTGGCAACATGGTACATGAGTAGAAAGCATGCGGCACAGTATCATCATTACTGCTTTCGTGATTTTTAGACATTCAGACCTTCTCCCTCCATTGTCTTGGACCTTGTCTGAATCTATCCTGCTGGCCCATAAAATGGCCTCCGCATCAGACCACATAAATGATCTCGCTGACTTGAGGTAAATGAAGCGGGTTCTGCGACGATACGACGACACGACGCACGTGTGGAAACAGGGCTGAAGTAATCACTTGAATACAGCACTTATCCCACCGTAGATCAAGTTACCGTGAAATTAATGAGACCTGACTGCCTTCAAATTTTTGAAAGAAATTAATTGGAAAATCTAAGATGCTTGCCAGAGGACTCACATTAGAAACTAGCCACCATTGAGTGATGCATATATGTCAGTTATAAAATACACAAACAGGTGATATACCAGTCCCCTAACAGCAAAAGATGCACAGGTATGTCCTCAGATGCTGAAAGAGATGTAGTGGACTGAGATCCAGATAGAAATGACTAACTAATTGTTTACATCTGAGTTCTGTATTTACTGAGTAATAAAGATGAACTTGGGGTAGTCAGAGACTTCACCAAGTAATGGACAAGAGTAAGCATGTGAGCAAGGAAAAATAAGCAGAGCAGAAAGCAGTGAGTAGAATGATGACAAGATGAATAATTTAAATGATGTCATACTTTGTCACTCCCACTCGTTGAGTTATCATTCTAAATGACTCCTGATTCAGTTTGGAATTTTGAAGGTATTTTTTTGTGAAATTTGCCAGGGACTTGCAAAGAAATCCCTCGAGGAATTTAGCCCAGCAGCCCATGCTCTTCCTCCCTTTAGGTAAGCCATCAACGACCTCAAAGAATTGCAGTTTACATAATTGCACGAGGATTGTTCGAGTGCGGGGAGTGGCTTACCTCATGATGAGTTTCTGATTTGTTCGCTTTGGCTATCATGGCAGCATTGACAGTGCCTGTAGTGACATTATCAACCATGGAGAGCGCAAGATGGCTCTGTAATTTTTGGTTGCAGTCAGAGTGTTGTAAAGGGAGAGGGAAGGAGTTTTCAGGGGGTATAACAACTGCAGAGAGGGCAGAGTCCTTGGAAGAGAGGTGGTGGGTAAGGAAGGGAAATTTTTGGTGGTGGCAGCAATGTCAATTTCATTTGGGGAACTGGTAATGTTATTTGTTATTGCATCATTGACTGATTAACTTCTTTCTTGCTAAATTCCGGACTCTACCAAATATTGATGACACTTAGGATTGATGGTGTAGGAATGTGAATATCTCATACAGCAGTGCTGGAGGTGTATACTACCAAAACTTTTGGCAAGGTAAACAACGTTATAAGCCAGGGGTATGTACTGAATATGATGAAGAACACTAATCAAATTTGTCAAAGAGGCTCAGAAGAGCTCTTCACTGTCCTTTGAAAGCACCAGGCTGTTGTCAAGACTTTTAACGGATACTCCCTAATGATGCAGGGCACCAAGACTAACAAGATTTGCACTAAGGTAAGGAATATGAAGAATGTCATAAAGTATTATGCTGAAACAGTTATTTGGGAATAAAGCAGTAGAATGAATACATCCATGGTCTATTACTAGAACTTGATTATGCCTACCAACAGTTACAAATCCATTCAAGGACTTTGTATAATTTGTGAAATATTTGCCAAATACAAACATATAGAAAGTGGCACCATAGTCAAGGAGGATTCCTATGCTTGAAATAGTGTCAGATAACACTATGAGCATTTGGCTGACTTCACATTCTCCTAAGAATGGTATGTGTTGGACAGCAAGGTTTGCAGAGTTTTTAGAATAGTAAGAGTTATTTCTTTTGATAGATTTAGAACAACACTCAGGGGCCCAATGACCCTCTTTGCCATAGATATGGCATTTGGTGCTTGTAGGACAAGTTAGAGGTTTGTCATTTGATTTACCTCTCAAAGGTCTCTTTTCAGAGTAGGTAGAAGATGATGATGACTTGGTAAATAAGGCTATTTGCTCAGATTTGAGCATCTTCTCTTTTTCATTAGCAAGATGATCACCTTTAAAGTAGTTGTATGTAAAGATAAGTTTGGCAGTAAGAATATTGAGAGTAAGTCCCTTTCTCTTGTCAAAAAGATTGCACCTAACAAGGTCTCAGATATTGGTGTATTATGACTTGGTAAAATAGCTAAGTTAATATTTATTTTTCATTATTCTTTTTCTTGATTTTTTCTTTTAGTTTCAAAGATTAGACATGCAATAGCTAGATAAATTAGAGTGCATGGGGCTTTGCAAATAAAAGTAAATAGTAAAAGATATATAAGTAGTATACAAGAATTGAATAAGAACTCTATTGAGTTCTCCTTGTCAACCCAGACTAGAAGAGTTTCCAAGTATAAAAATATAATGAACTTATGACACTCAGTCTTCATATGTAAATGACTTTATATAAGAAATATATTATGAGAGCCCCAAGAAGGAAATAGTTTCCCATGCAATTGAATATTTGATCTACAATATTAAGACACATAATGGGTCAAGATATAAATAGTGTCAGAACTTAAGTAAGCAAATCACATGACCAGAGTCATGTGACCACAGAACATTCTGAAAAGACTTGTGACCACGGGACTTTAGGATATAACCACTTGTAAAGTAGTATAAGTAGTAGCTCAATCCAATGAAAAACTCCATTGAGTTTTTCCTGAACATCTACCTAGGGTGATCACTAAGAGCCATCACAGCCCTTCGATAACAAAATACCTTATAATACTTAGTCTTTGTGTGTAAATAACTAAGATGTTAGTATATCACAAATGGTCACTTACTATTTGTGATTTGGGTTGAGGTTAGTTCAAAAGTGCTTATAAGCAAAGTTAGGCAAGTAACAAAACATGTTGTTAAGTCTAAGATCTAATTCTTAGATAGAAAGTTCTTATATACAGAAAAGTAATAGTCTGTATACTTGGATAGGCCATCATATGCTACTACCTATTGTTCTACATATAGTAGTGCCTTTGTACTCTAAAATGCAATAACTTAACCATATGTAGGCTGTCCTTTGTCCTAGTTAAAGGTAGATAACTATCTATGGGTAATTAATTAATGTCCATGTACAAATATTGAGGACTTTATATCTCCACTAATATTAATTGCCTTGGGGCTGTTCTAGGCTCATTTTGAGCATTATAAAGAGGGCTTCTTTTGAGCCTAAAAGCAAAGCATTAATCATGGCAGTTTTTGAGATATTAGCAATTTAATAAACAGTACCATAGTAGTTACCTACTGATCTGCCTGATATCTTAGCCAATATTGATTGCCTTGAGACATGACTAGTATCAATCAAAAGGTCTTTTCAAGGACTTTCCATAGCCATTAAGACTGTGAGAATCATTGAAGAATTGGTGGAGATAGGTCTGAATGAAGTTCCTAACATAGTATATGTCTGTTAAGGACGGAATTTATGATAAGAACAAAGGGGTGGAGTAGTATATAGAGGTACTCTCTGGAACAAAATAAGGTACTATGTTGGAAGGGAATAGTACTTAGTGATAGTATAAAACTCAAAAGGAAAACTCCAGTGGAAGGTAGAAGATGTCGGAGTGGAGTACAACTTTGATGAATAACCTTGGCTTCAACTTATGTATTGTGCCCTAGTCTCTGGTTATGAAGTAGTCATGTATTTTGGAATGGAGAAAAGTTATCAAAGGAGGGGTCCTAAAGAGGTGAATGAGGAAATCCAGATTGGACAAGGAGAGAGTTAGGACTAGATGATGTTAATTTACAAACTGAGTTAATACACTGTAACTACTCAGTACTTATAGGAAATCCAGAATAGGAGGAGAGTAGTCTACTACACTATCCTACTAATTATAATATTTTTTAGGAGAGTTATTAGGAGAATTAAATTACATAATTGTCAGATTTTTGAAATATAATAATGTCACAAACTTCATTTGGTTATATCTCCACCAATTCTTCAACAATTCTCATGGTCTTAAAGCCAGCTTAAAGCCCTTAAGAAGACCTTTTGATCGATGCTAGTCACGTCTTGAGGCAATCAATAATGGCTGAGATATTAAGCAGATCAACTAGTAACTACCATGTTACCATTTATTAAATCGCTAATATCTCAGAAACTGCCATGATTGATGCTTTGGTTCTAGGCTCAGCAAAAGCCTTTTTTATAACACTTAGAATGAGCCTAGAACAACCTCAAGGCAATTAATATTAGTGGAGATATGAAGACCTCAATGTTTGCATATAGACTTTATTAATTACCCATAGATAGTCATCTATCCTTTTCTTAGAACAAAGGACAGCCTCCATATGGTTAGTTTATTACTATTTCTAGCACAAAGGCACTACCATATGTAGAACAATAGATAGTAGCATGTAATGATCTATCCTAGTGCACAGACCATCACTTTTCTGTATTTAAGGACTCATAGTCTAAGGATTAGACCTCAAACTTAACAACATCTTTGCTGCTTGTCTAACTTTGCTTTTTTGAGCTTTTCAAATATCAAATCAACCAACCACAAATCAGTAAGTAGCCATTTGTAATAGACAGTACCCTCTCTTTAAGGCTAAGTCCTCAAAGCTTCTATGCATAAGCAATTTAAATATCACCTGATTCCAATTTTAAAAATCTCTCAATGTAAACTTTTAACCTGAAATTCTACCACCATGTCCTTTAAGTCTACCTTGATTGCTAACCTCTCTAACTCCAATGATGAGCTCTATGAGGCTGAGTTGGCAAGAAGATGCGCTGAGATGAAGACTCTGCTTTAACAGCAGGAAGAAAAGGAACATCTTGAACACCAAGCCCAAAAAGAGGCAAAACAAGCAAAGCGGAAACAATTGGAGGAAGAGATGTGCAAAAAATAGAAAGAGAAAGAGAAAGAGAAAGAGACACAACTGAAAAAAGAGGAACACTAGAGGGATCTAGCTCATTGTCTAGAGGCTGATCACATCACCGCTATGGAACAACAATAGTGCAAAAATTGGACCAAGACCTTCCTGCCTCCTACAAATCCTCCTTCCAACGAGGAAATGAACTTAATTGACCTTCCGCCCTTGACCAAAAGACAATGTATTTGATATCTGCCACAAGAAACTCTGGAGGCTTGCTAACAACATGAGGAGTTGGCAAGAGAAATGGGAATGTCAGGTGTTGGTGGAAGAAGTTTGTATAAGAGGTGTATGGACTTTGGAATACTTTGTATTCCTCAAAATTTGCCATAAGTCTTTGTCTGAATTTCTCTTTCTCTGCTAATTAATTGTAGTTATGCAACTTCATGCACTCCCTGCACCAAGGCCAAGGCTGTCTATAAACCTTTTGACATGGACAAGGTATGAGCAAAAGCCAAGGCAGAAATGGCCCAGAGGTCAAAAGTAAGGAGAGTAAAACAATAGACAAACACGAAATGGAAGGTGGAGATATCAAGAAAGTTAGAGGATCTGAGCAAGTTAAGGGGATTGAGGAAGGATGTCTGGAGGATCATGGTAACATTGGAGAAACTGGCTGGCATAGAGGGCCAGGACTCCGAGGATGAACAGTTTTCGTGGCTAGCATCTGAGGGAGAGGAGACAAAAGTCCAGGAAAGCAGAGAGAAAGGAAAACAGAGAGAGGAAAAGATAACTGGATTGGAGAGTGAAGAAGAAAATGGAATAGAGGGTGTGGAAGAAGGGAGTAGTAGTTTTTCTCCAGTCATATATTCTGTTGGTACCGGAATTTTGTAATGTCTTTTTTTTTTTTTTTGAATTTTATTTTATTTTCTGTGGGCATAAAATAGATGTAAGTGAGAATAGTTGATAAACCAGAATGCAAGTATTGGACATTTACAGGAGAGAACTTCATAAGGATACCAGTATATGGACTTTGCAACAGAAACTGCTGTGAATCTAAGTATTAGACTGCAACAGAAACTATGGAGTGGAATACAAGTAATCTAGTCAGTGCAATAGAAACTATACTCCGAAAAAGTGTATAGGATTTGTTATTATTATTATTATTATTATTATTATTATTATTTTACGAAGTGAATGCAGGGAAACAGAGTTGAGGAAGTAGAAAGAAGGCAATTTAGGGTTGTAATGGTCCTAGTTTAGAGAGATATTTGAGATGAAAGTCGTTCAATAATTCTTTGGCATGTTCTAGTTCTGTTACTGGTAACCATTTGGAGTCATTATTGGTATCTTTGTATCCTAGCCATATAACTTTGTAGAGCAGTTTGCATGCTCTCTGGCAGTCAATCTTGGAGTCAACTATCTTGGAAATTTTGTATTTGGGTTCTCCGTTGATGATTACAGGTACCAGTAAAGGTTCAGAATACTGCTGGAAGCTGTTGTGTGTAGATGGCTCAAGCATAGAGACATAGAACATAGAATAAATAGCCCTCATAGTGTCTTGAAGACAAAATGTGAAAGATTGTGGACTGGGTTGTGCAACTATCTCATATGGTCCGAGGTACTTTTCGGAGAGTTTTTTTGATGGGTGGGTTGTCTGGAAATACTATGACCTAATGAATACTGATTGCCTAACCTTGAAGTCTGATGGTTGTTGTTGACATAAGTTGGTGAAGGATTGATATTGCTTTTGAGCTTTGGTGATTTCCTCTTTAAGTATGCTTTGTAGTTCATCAAGGTTAACTATGAATTCATAGGCCTGAAAGGAAGCTATATCTCATTCTGGGTATATCGTGAGGTTAGGATGGTACTCTTTGTTGGCAAAAAATAGAGAGACACCAGTGGTAGTACTAGGAGCATTGTTGTAAGCAAATTCTGCTAGGGGTAGTAGTTTCGACCAATTGTCCTGTTGGTAGTTGCAGTATATGTGGAGGTACTGTTCTAATGTCTGGTTGGTCCGTTCTGCTTGACCATTTGCCTCTGGATGGTATTCACTGGTAAAATAGAGTCTCATATCTAGGGCAGTACCTAGGAAGCAGAAGAAGTGAGAGACAAACTTGGATCCATAGTCAAATATGACATGAGATGGAACTTTGTGTTTTGAAAAGACATAAATGATAAAAAGATATGCTAATTCCGCTGAGGTGATAGTGTCATAAGTGGGAATGAATATGGCTTGTTTCAATAGGCAATCCACTATTACTAGGATGGTGTCAAAGCTGGAGGAGAAAGGGAGTTTCTTGATAAAATCCATAGAAATTGAATTTCATAGGCATTTCGGAATAGGAAGTTGTTGGAGGAATCCATATGGTCTGTGGTACTGTGGTTTGGATCTCATACAGGTAACACACGACTTACAAAACTTCTGTACGTTGTCGCGGATGTTTGGCCAGGTATAATGTCGCTGTATAAGTCTCAGTATCTTATTCTGGCCCAGATGTCCTGCTAGAACATGGTCATGGTGATACTGGAGAACTCGGAGGCGTAAGTCAGCATGATCTAGAACATACATTTTGTCATTGATTCTGAGAAAACTTGCATTGTTCTTTGACCAACGTCCTTCTGGATAGAGTAAATGGTCAGAGATAGAAGAGTTGAAGGAAAGTGCTGCCAGAATTTCTAAGTAGAGTTGGTTTTGATCTAGTATCATAGCTGTGCAAAATGTCAAAGTAGTGAGAATGGTTGCTCGGAGAGATGCTGTAATTTGTTCGTGAGTAAAGACTAGACAAAAGTTATGGGGGTTCACTAAAGCATAGCCATTATCTTCTCTTTTTGGGTAGATGTCCCACCATCTAGTTAGAGCATCTGGTTTGGTGCCAAGATGTCTGGAACAGAAGCAAATTACAAGGTTAAATTGAGAGAGGTATTCTAACTATCTTGCTTGTCAGCACATTAGAATCTTGGTAGTTGAGAAATATTCTAAGTTCTTGTGATCTGTTATAATATCGATTGGTGCAGCGGACCCTTCTAAATAGTGTCACCAAACTTTGAAGACTTTGAATATTGCAAGTAGTTCTTTGTCATAGATGTTATAGTTGAGCTCCGGGACAGAGAACATCTGTAAGTGAAAAGCTATGGGGTGAATTTCATTATCTATAGTTGTAATGGAAAGAATGGTGGCAAGGGTGTAGTCTGAGGTGTCGGTCTCCACTATGAGCTATGCGTCTGACACCTAATGCATAAGGATAGGAGCGGAGATGAAAGCTTGTTTTAGGGTGTTAAATGATATCTTACATTTGTCGTCAAAATTCCAAGGAGTATCTTTTCTAGTAAGATGAGTGAGCGGAATGACTATGTCTGAATAGTTGAAAATGAAACGTCTATAAAAGTTGACAAATTCTAAGAAGGACTGAATATCCTTTACTTTCTTTGGTTCTAGCCATTCCTGAATGGTTTTCACTTTAGCATCGGACATAGTCAAGCCAGCTGGTGACAGAACATAGCCTAGATATTCCACAGAATTTGAATGGAATTCACATTTTTCTGTCTTCGCATATAATCCTGACTTGCAGAGTCATTTTAGTACTTCTTTGACGTGTTTTCAGTATTGCATAATATCATCAGAGTAGATCAGGATGTCATCCAAGTAAACTACTACACATATGTCAAGAAGGTCAGAGAATACATTGTATCATGACTTGGCAAAACAGCTAAGTCATTATTTATATTTCTTTTCTTATAACTATAAGATAGAGCATGGGAAAGTATCATATGACTTTGTCACAATGTCATAATTGGTGTGATGGATGGTTATAGATGGTCACATCATGGGTCACAGTCACAGTGTGTCACATGACTAAAGTAACATAAGGACCATGGGAGAGTAGGCATATAGCTACAGTAGTAAAATGTATAAGTAGTAGAGAATTAAGCGAGAACTCTATCAAGTTCTCTTTGTTAAACTCTGAACAAAGAGACAGTTAGCTTAATTCCGGTCATCGGACTTTAGATACTGACACTAGAACTCGGTTCCATACTCTGAGCACTATCTGTCTTGGATCCTACTCAATCTTACTCTCATCTTATCAACTCTCGGTTGCTGATCACCATGATCAGTAACTACCTCCATACATAGCCAGGCCCTTGGCTTAAGGGAACTTTGTAGTCAGTTAGGGACTATAGGTGGAAGTGTAGTACCAAGCTTGGGTATTACTACTGAGACCTGACCTTGTAATCAAGTGGTGTTTAGTAGTCTACTTGTATCGCTTCATAGTATAAACCTTGTGCTGCACTCCATTGTGAGTGGTACATGCAGAGGAGTGATGGTTACTTCTAGAAGGCCATCTAGATTAGAGATCCCATCCATTGGGTAATAGTCTGACCATACTATTAGGGCAGTAGTTAGTAGGGTAGTAGACATCTGGCTAGGTGAAGATCTTGCACCCTAACAGATGTAGTTGTAACTAGCAAGACTCAACATTAATTCCGTACTACTGTGGAGACGTAACAAATGTCTCTACAACAATATAACTCTATCATGAGCAACTTGCTCAAAGAAAAACACTTCCTTGCCAAACTGAGAGAAGAACTTGAGAGGAGAAGAGGAAAGTTGTGTTTTGGTTGCAAAGGGTTTGGGCACCTGGCCTGAAATTGCAGGAAGCAGAAAGAGACAGGGAAAGGAGCAACAATGTCCCAAAATAAATTTGAAATTTTGAATAGCAGAGTGATGCAGTATGGAGTGGAAGAGAGGACGATAAGGAATATAAGGATGGTAGTAGTAAAGTGTTTTAAGTGTGGAGAGGAAGAGTACAAGTGCAGATGATATCCGTCGTGGAAGAAGATCAAGGGGGAGCCAGCGCACCTCAAAAAAGGAAAAGCATAGGAAAAAAAGCTAAGAAGAGTGGAAGAAAAAGAAGTGATATGCCCTACGAAGGGAAAGGTGCAGCAAGAGAAGTGGAAAAGAAGTTTATGGGAGACATTGAGGAAGAGGGCTGAGTAATACTGTGTCATGACTTGGCAAAACGGCTAAGTCATTATTTATATTTCTTTTCTTTGGACTTACAACTACAAGGTGGAGCGTGGGAAAGTATCACGTGACTTTGTCACAATGTCACAATGGTGTGACGGATGGTCACAGATAGTCACGTCACAAGGTGTCACATGACTAGAGTAACATGAGGACCATGGGAGAATAAGCGCATAGCCATAGTAGTAAAGTGTATAAGTAGGTAGAGAAATGAGCGAGAACTCCATCGAGTTCTCTTTGTCAAACTCTGAACAAAGAGATAGTTGGCTTAATTCTGGTCATCGGACTTTAGACGCTGACATACTGTGGACCAACAGTGCCACAAGATGCGGAATTGTGGGAGCTGGGATGGCGTGGTCAAGGGGCTGTCATCACATATTTGAAGTGCCCAAGATGTGGCAAAGGGGGATACTACATGGAAGACAATCAGGGACAAGGAGTAGTTTCCTATTGAAAAAGAGAGAAGATGAGTTAGTATGGATGCAAAGGAGGAAAGGAGCAGAACAACATGCGAGCAAGAGACTTGAGAAGCATAGCAAGGGAGGAGAAAACGGTGTGGCCCAGAAAGGCAAAAGCGCAGCAAAGCAGCACATGGTCAGGAGAACCGGAAAGCACAGCAAGAAAAGGGGGTAGTCGAAAGGAGGTCAGAAGAACCTTCAAAATGTTAAGAGAAGTGTAGTTGAATATTGGAGTAGAAAAGATAAATACGTATGAAGGTGTAATGATTAAAGTGCTCTTGGATAGTAGTGTAACAGGGATGTTTATGGATAGACAGACAGTAGCTAGGCATAGGTTCAAGCTGTAAAAATTAGAAAGACCAATAGCCGTCAGAAATGTAGATGGCATAAATAATAGTGGAGGGGCCATTACGCACCAAGTAGAGTGCAATGTATTTTACAAAGGCCACATGAAAAGAATGAGAATGGATGTGTACAATCTAGGGAAGACAGAAGTAATTCTGGGGATGCCATGGTTAGCAGCACATAATCCAGAAATAAACTGGGAAACCGGAGAAGTTAAGATGACGAGGTGTCCACCCCTGTGTGGTGGGAAGAGTCAGAAGAAAGAGAAAGTCAAAAGAGTAGCAACTGAGGAAGAAGAAAAAATTGTCCATTGGGTAATAGATGATAAAGAGAATTGGGAAAAGGAAGAAGAGATGGAGGAGGACCATAGGAAAATTGAAGAAATGGTCCCTAAAAAATTTCTAAAGTGGAGAAAAGTATTTGGGAAGGTAGAGTCTGAGAGGATGCTGACTAGAAAAATTTGGGATCATGCAATAGATCTCAAGAAGACGTTTAAACCACAGAAAGGAAAGATTTACCCTTTGTCCAAGAATAAGAGAGAGGAGGTTCAAAACTTTGTGGAGGATCAGCTGAAGAAAGGGTACATCAGACCCTCAAAATCCCCATAGATATTGCCAGTATTTTTTGTTGGCAAGAAAGATAAAAGCAAGTAGATGGTAATGGACTACCGCAATCTTCATAGCCAGACAGTGAAGAATAATTACCTACTACCATTAATTACAGAGTTAATTGACAACATGGATAGTAAAAGAGTATTCACAAAGATGGATCTAAGGTGGGGGTTCAACAATGTGAGGATAAAAGAAGGAGACGAGTAGAAGGGAGCATTTACAACACACATAGGCTCATTTGAACTGACGGTCATGTTTTTCAGAATGACAAATTCACTAGCAATATTTCAAGTAATGATGAATAAAATACTGAGAGATCTGATTAACAAAGGAAAAGTGGTAGTATTTGTGGATGATGTGTTGGTAGGAACAGAAACTGAGAAAGGACATGATGAAATTGTAGAGGAAATATTGAGGAGATTAGAGAAGAATGACTTGTATATCAAGCTAGAGAAGTACATATAGAAGACAAGAAAAATAGAATTCCTAGGGGTTATCATAGGACCCGATGGAATAGAAATGGAGGCAGAAAAGGTAGATGGAGTGCTTAATTGGCCATAGCCAAAAAATGTGAAAAACGTCAGGAAATTCTTGGGCCTTGCAAATTACTACAGAAGGTTCATTAAAAATTTTGCCAGAGTAGCTAGGCCAATGAATGTGCTTACATGGAAGGATAAGAAGTAGCGGTGGGAGAAAGTGCAACAAAAGGCATTTGAGGAGCTAAAAAGGATCTTCACTAGTAAACCGGTGATGGGGATCAAAAGGTTTGATCACGAAACAAAGGTGAAAGCAAGGTCAGAGAGGCGAAATCTCCAAACTGCTTCACAATTGTGCACTAAACAAGTAGGCACTGGGGAGATAAATCAA
>Ga0153985_1000370_pt1 | contig 12195 bp, 10 predicted proteins | sample TSGA069MetaG_FD_104715 | JGI IMG/M metagenome (GOLD analysis project Ga0153985, IMG submission 104715) | Attine ant fungus gardens microbial communities from Georgia, USA - TSGA069 MetaG | ecosystem: Host-associated > Fungi > Mycelium > Unclassified | place: USA: Georgia, Alexander Wildlife...
AAAGTAATTACTTATCGCGGGATGGAGCAGTCTGGTAGCTCGTCGGGCTCATAACCCGAAGGTCGTAGGTTCAAATCCTGCTCCCGCAATCGCTTTGTTTAACGGCAAAGCAGCAATACAAAGCTTCTGGTTTGGTAGTTCAGTTGGTTAGAATGCCTGCCTGTCACGCAGGAGGTCGCGGGTTCGAGTCCCGTCCAGACCGTTGTTTTTGGCTCGGTAGCTCAGTTGGTAGAGCAATGGATTGAAGCTCCATGTGTCGGCAGTTCGATTCTGTCCCGCGCCATAGGAATGCGGGTGTAGTTTAGTGGTAAAACTACAGCCTTCCAAGCTGTTGTCGCGAGTTCGATTCTCGTCACCCGCTTTGCATTTTTTATTTGGGGCCTATAGCTCAGCTGGTTAGAGCGCACGCCTGATAAGCGTGAGGTCGATGGTTCGAGTCCATTTAGGCCCATTACATTTTCAAACTGGTCCGTTGGTCAAGCGGTTAAGACACCGCCCTTTCACGGCGGTAACACGGGTTCGAATCCCGTACGGATCATGCAAACACTCTTGAGAGTGTTTTTTTATTACCCAAAAATGATCTTTTTTATCATTTTTCAACTACGAAGGGTCAAAATTTGTTATAATCAGTCCGTTGCAAGTTCCCGAAAGGATTCGCAGCTGCGAAGATGCCTTGTAACCGAAACATATATTAGGGGGAATACAAAAATGACAGAGAAACACTTATTTACATCAGAGTCCGTATCAGAAGGACACCCAGACAAAGTAGCCGACCAAATCAGTGATGCCATCTTAGATGCGTTGCTTGCCGAAGATCCAATGGCTCGGGTTGCTTGTGAAACGTCAGTTACCACCGGATTGGTTTTAGTTTTTGGAGAAATTTCTACTTCTGCTTACGTAGATATCCAAAAAGTCGTCCGTGAAACCATCAAAGAAATCGGCTATACACGAGCAAAATTCGGCTTTGACGGCGATACGGTTGCTGTTTTAGTAGCGATCGATGAGCAATCACCAGATATCGCTCAAGGCGTTGACGATGCTTTAGAAAGTCGCGGAGAAACGGATAAAGAAGATATCGGTGCCGGTGACCAAGGCTTGATGTTTGGTTTTGCCGTTGATGAAACACCTGAATTGATGCCTTTACCAATCGCATTGAGTCATCGGTTAGTCCGTCGTTTAGCAGAGTTGCGTAAAAACAATGAACTAAGCTACTTGCGTCCAGATGCAAAATCGCAAGTAACTGTTGAATATGATGATAACGATCAACCACAAAGAGTGGACACCGTCGTTATTAGTACCCAGCATGATGATGCGGCTGATAATGAAATGATCCACCGTGATGTCATTGAAAAAGTGATCAAAGAAGTGATTCCTGCCGATCTTTTAGACGAGCAGACAAAATATTATATTAATCCTACTGGTCGTTTTGTGATCGGCGGTCCTCAAGGGGATGCCGGTTTGACAGGCAGAAAAATCATCGTTGATACTTATGGCGGCTATGCTCGTCATGGTGGCGGTGCGTTTTCTGGAAAAGACGCAACCAAAGTTGACCGTTCAGCCAGCTATGCGGCTCGCTACATTGCCAAAAACATCGTAGCAGCAAAGCTAGCCAAAAAAGTGGAAGTCCAATTAGCCTATGCGATCGGTGTGGCACAACCCGTGTCGATCAGCATCAACACTTTTGGTACCGGAACCGTCAGCAACGAGCGCTTGATCCAAGCGGTACGAGAAAACTTTGATTTGCGACCAGCAGGAATTATTGAAATGTTAGATTTGCGCCGTCCGATTTATCGTCAGACTGCCGCTTACGGACATTTCGGTCGTACAGATATCGATTTGCCATGGGAACGCACCGACAAGGTGGCGGCACTTTTGGCAAGTGTGAAGGATTAAAAGAGGCGACCTCTATTGATGACTATCAATAGGGGTTCTTTTTTTTGGAGTAAAAGGAGGAGTTACATGCGAACCAATGTAAAATTAGTCACTATTGCGGTCTTTGTCGCAACGTTTATGACCGCGATCGAAGGAACGATCATTACGACAGCGATGCCTACCATCGTTAGTTCATTGAAAGGAATCGAGATCATGAACTGGGTCTTCTCGATCTATCTTTTGACCAGTGCGATGTTGACCCCGATCTACGGCAAGTTTGCCGATAATATCGGCCGCAAACCAGTCTTTCTATTTGGTACGCTGCTGTTTATTATCGGGTCGGCGTTTTGTGGGATGGCCAACACAATGTTGACGTTGATCATTGCCAGAGCATTGCAAGGATTAGGCGCAGGGGCCATGATGCCCGTTGCCCTAACGATCATTGCGGACCTGTATCCCGTTGAAAAGCGGGCGAAAGTCTTAGGGCTCAATAGCACTGCTTGGGGGATCGCCAGTGTCGTTGGTCCCTTAGCCGGTGGATTGATCGTAGATACGATCGGGTGGCATTGGATCTTCTTTATCAACGTGCCCATCGGATTAGGGTTGATCGCTTTGATTTGGTTTTATTTTCATGAAGAAAAAAAGGCCTTTGCTGCAGTCAACATTGATTATGCAGGCAGTCTCTTGTTGATGTTGACGTTAGTAGGGCTCCTGCTAGGCTTCCAATTGCTTGGAGATTATGGGGTAAGTCTGCCTGTTATCGGTCTGTTCGTTTTTTCTGTCCTCACGTTTATCGGCTTCATTCGTGTGGAGAAAAAAGCAGCAGATCCGATTATTGATCTGAAGCTGTTCCACTCAAAATTGTTTGTGGTGGTCAACATCGTAGCAGCTTTGGCTAGCGGCTTCCTGATGGGGATCGATGTTTATATCCCAATGTGGATGCAAGGGGTCTTAGGCATGAGTGCGGGGATTGGCGGCCTTGTGTTGGCACCGTTGTCGATTTTATGGATGATTGGTTCCTTCTTAGCCAGCCGTTGGTTGACACAGCACAGTGTCAGCTGGGTCTTGACGGTTAGCTTGTTGATCACGGCTACCGGTGCTTTGTGGTTGTTTTTGACACCGGCACAGACTTCATTCTGGTTGTTCTTGGTCATTTCTTCTATTACGGGCGTCGGATTAGGGGCAACGATGGTGGTTTGTACCGTTACTGCCCAAACCAGCGTTGCACCCACCCAAGTCGGCGTGGCGACTTCTTTTAATACCCTGCTGCGAACGATCGGGCAAACCATTATGGTGGCGGTCTTCGGTATCGTTTTAAACACCAGCAATAGCGTGGGCTTGGCACAGGCGCAAGTCACTGACAGCAGTGTCATGAATCAGCTGGTTGATCCAGCCGCCGCGCGTCAGCTGCCAACAGCCTTATTAGGGCAATTACGGGAGATTCTTTATAGCGGTCTACACTGGGTTTTTGGGATCGGTGTTTTGTTGATTGTTTTAGCGATTGGTTTGACCCGCACGATTTCGCGAGAATCTGGTACAATATAAAAAAAGGATCGCAGGTGATTGTATGGCTTTTTTACAAGCAAATATCTATTCAAATGTTCTTGAAATGGAGGTAATGATCGATGTGATCTTGCCTCAAAGTACCAAGAAAAAAATCGGCACCCAAAGCCAATCGACGGGCACAGATCTCCCGGTGCTTTATTTATTGCATGGGATGAACGGAAATCATAGTGTTTGGCAGCGACGGACGTCGATCGAGCGGTATGCCGCAGAGTATCAACTAGCGGTCATCATGCCGTCTACTGATCTGGGGTGGTATACCGATACGACCTATGAGATGAAGTATTGGACTTTTATCGCCGAAGAATTACCACAGATTTGCCATGAGCTGTTTCCTCAGCTGACGCAAAAACGAGAAAAAACTTTTGCGGCTGGGCTTTCGATGGGGGGATATGGGGCAGTAAAACTCGGGCTGAGAAAGCCTGACCAGTTTGCGGCGGTAGCGTCTTTGTCTGGGGCATTAGCGCTGGCTGAAAGCATGGATTCCTTGCTGCAGCTGCGAAGCCAAGCTTATTGGGAAGGAATTTTTGGACCATTAGAGCAATTCAAAGGGTCAGAAAATGATTTGATCCATCTGATTGAGACCATCGATCCAAGCACAGCGCCGCGCTTTTTTATTAGCTGCGGAACCGAGGATCAGCTGTATCCGGCAAGTGAATATGCGGTGGATAAGCTGCAAAAACGCAAACTAGCCGTAACGTTTGAATCGGGAACTGGGGATCATGATTGGAATTTTTGGGATCAATGGATCCAACGAGTCCTGCAATGGCTTTTTAGTGAATAAAAAAACCATCAGTCGATCGACACCTTAACGTGCCGAGGACTGATGGTTTTTTCGTTCGATACAAAATAAGATCGGCGGCTGGTTGCGCTGATTGATAAATTGATAGGAAAGGACATTATATTCCTCTTGCGGCAGCTGCTGACAAAAGGAGTGGACTTCTTTCAGCTCTGCTTCGCCGCCAGCGTGTCCATAATAGCAGACGAGGATGATTCTACCTTTCGGGACTAAACGTGTCAGTAAAGCTTCTAAAGCCGTTTTCGTTGTATCAGGCAGCGTGATGATCGCTTTGTCCCCTTTCGGCAAGTAGCCTAAATTGAAAATGGCGGCGTGAACCGGACCACTCACAACATCTGCCAACGTCTCATGGCCTTGATGGATCAGCTGAACTTGCGGCAACAGCTCTTTTTCAGTCAAACGTTTTTTGGTGGCTTGGAGGGCTTGTTCTTGAATATCAAAAGCAAACACCTGACCAGTCGGCCCAACTAAGGAAGCCAGTAATTCCGTGTCAAAGCCGTTGCCCATCGTGGCATCAACAGCGGTATGTCCCGGTTGCACAACTTCTTTTAAAAGGGTGTGGCTATAGCGCATGGCGGTCGGAAGCATTGACAAGCTCCTTTCGCACGTTGAATTTCCCTTGATAGGAGTTGCGGCGTAGCATTTCTTGATCGATCTCATTCAAGACTTCCCATTTTTTCAAACTCCACATTGGACCTACCAGAGAATCCCATGGTGCATCGCCTGTCAAGCGATGAATGATGATCTCTGGGGGGATCATTTCTAACTGATCGCAGATCAATGACACATAGGTATCGCGCCGCATCAATTGCAAACGTCCCTCATGATAATCCCGCAGCATCCGAGTATTGCGCATCAAATGCAGCAGGTGCAGTTTGATGCCTTGGATATCAGAATCTTGAATGGTGCGGCGGACGTTTTCTTGCATCATCTCGATCGTCTCGCCTGGCAGGCCATTGATCAAATGGGTACAGACACGAATATTGTGTTTGCGCAGGCTGGCGACGCCGTCTAAGTAGGTTTGATAATCATGGGCGCGGTTGATGGCATTGCTCGTGGTTTCAAACGTCGTTTGCAGTCCTAATTCGACCCATAAATAAAAGCGTTGATTGAGCTCTGCCAGATAGTCAACGACATCTGCTGGTAAGCAGTCTGGTCGGGTCCCAATGGAGATCCCGACAACACCAGGTAGTGTCAGTACTTGCTCGAAGCGCTCGCGGATCACTGCCACCGGTGCGTGGGTGTTCGTAAAATTTTGAAAATAGACAATGTATTTGTCCACTTGCGGCCACTTTTTGTGCATCATGGCGATCTCTTTTTCAAACTGCTCTGGTAACGGGGCTTCAGGTGCTACGATCATATCGCCAGAGCCGGACACACTGCAAAATGTACAGCCGCCTTTGGCAACGGTGCCGTCACGATTGGGGCAGTCGAAGCCCGCATCGATGGGAACTTTAAAGATTTTTTCGCCAAATTCTTGCCGCAAAGCAAAGTTCCATGAATGGTATCGTTTGTTTTTATCTTCTGCATAAGGAAATGGATTCATTTTTTTACCTTCTTTTATAATTGTTTACGCGTGAAGCGCCAGACAAAACGTTTTTGCAAGTAGTAAGGGTAGGTCAACAGTAGCCAAGACAGGCCGACACAAAAACCGCCTAACACATCACTGGGAAAATGCACGCCAACATAGATGCGGCTGATGCCGATACAACTGATCAATAGGCCTAGCAGAATACGGAGTCCCCATTGCCAAAAAGGCTGCTTGAAGAAAACTGGGACCAAGAAGAGCAATGTCCCATAAAAAACCATACTGCCTGTCGAGTGTCCGCTGGGGAAACTAAAACTTGATTCCGTGACTAAGTGTTCAAGGGTTGGTCGCTCCCGTAAAAAGACCAGTTTGATCAATGGATTAAAGAGCCCGGCAATCCCGATGGTGCCGATACTGAGCCATAGTGCTTCTGCATAATATTTATTGATCACTAAAACGGCTAAAACAGCAAGAAAGAGCAAGATGATCGTGGTAGGATTCGCAAATTTTGTGACCCATAGAAAAAACGGTGTCCAAAACGGATAGCCGGTGCGGATGATGCGAGTCAAGGTTTCGTCAAAGGAGACCAACCAAGTAGGATAAAATTTCACGAGATAGCCGAGAAAAACGAACAGCAGTAAAAAGCAGCTGCCGGCAAATTGAAAATAAAGTTTTTTATGCATGGAAAAGCCTCGTTTCTAGAGAATTTCTGTCCCTTCAAGCAAAGAGACATCTAGAAGGTATTATAGCATTTATCGCAAGACGGAAAAAGCAGGGAACCATTCAGGGAGCATCCCACTGCCAAGGAATATTTTTCGTTGGGTTAAATACAAACTCTTCATTTCAATAAATGTTCGTTTGATTACAAAGAGTTTACAGTTTCTGAAATCGGCTCAAATACCTTTTATAAATTCTTAAGAAATTGTATACTAAACCTACGTTCACTATAAGGAAAAAACGGAGGAATAACGGACATGAACACGAGTCAATCAAGAAAAGTACATCGTCAAGCAGACCAATCGGGCGATAAGTATCGAGTGATCAAAAAAAGTGCAGTTGTTTTAGGAACGACACTGACTGCTTGCTCTGTTGTAGCTCCATTGGTGTCATCGGTTCAAGCAGAAGCCGTAGAGACCTCGATCGCCCAAGTTTCTACTAGCAATTTTGCCGCGCCGAATACTTCCGCATTTATTGCCGAAATCGCTACTTACGCTCAGCCCGTGGCACAAGCCAACGATTTATATGCTTCTGTGATGATCGCACAAGCCATTTTAGAAAGTGGTTGGGGCCGAAGCAGTTTATCAAAAGCACCGAATTATAATCTATTCGGGATCAAAGGCAGCTACAACGGTCAAACCGTTTATATGAGTACTTTGGAGTACTTGAACAATCAATGGTTGACTATGAATGAACCCTTTAAGCGCTACCCATCATACACGCAATCATTCGAAGATAACGCACGTACTTTACGCTCAACCTCTTTACAAAGCGGCGTTTCATATTATTCTGGCGCTTGGAAGAGCAATACGACTTCATATCTTGATGCAACCGCATGGCTAGCAGGCCGCTATGCGACTGCACCCAATTATGCTTCTTCCCTGAATGCAGTGATCCAACAATTTGGTTTGACGCAATACGACACACCTGCTTCTGGCAATGCCGGTGGTGGTGCCACAGCTAGCGCATCAACCAATACTACGACTACAACGGCGGCTGTCAGCACGAGCGGCAGTCAAACCTATACAGTCGCTTCGGGCGACTCTGTATGGTCGATCGCTAACAAACATGGCATCTCCATGGACCAGTTGCGCAGCTTGAACAACATCAAAAATGATTTTGTTTATCCAGGGCAAACGTTGAAAGTCAACGGCAGCACCCAAAGCACTTCGGCAACTTCTACGGTATCGATCGTCAATCGTAATACTTCAGCAACTACATCAGGCAACACCTATACCGTAGTTTCTGGTGATTCAGTCTGGTCGATCGCCAATAAACATGGGATTTCAATGGATCAATTCCGCAGTTTGAACAATATCAAAAATGACTTTGTCTACCCAGGACAAAAAGTTGTCGTCAGCGGTGGTTCGTCTACGAATACCAGCAGTACCACGACAGTCAGCACTGCATCAACTGCTAGCCAAAGCAGTGGCGGTACCTATACAGTGGCAGCGGGTGATTCAGTCTGGTCGATCGCCAACAAACATGGGATCTCCATGGATCAATTTCGCAGTTTGAACAATATCAAAAATGATTTTGTCTACCCAGGACAAAAAGTTGTCGTCAGTGGTAGTTCCGCAACGAGTACAAGTACAACAACGAGCACGACCGTCAGCAGCCAAACCAGCAGCAGTGCTGCAGGCAACACCTATACGGTGGCAGCGGGTGATTCAGTCTGGTCAGTTGCCAATAAACACGGGATTTCGATGGACCAATTCCGCAACTGGAACAACATCAAAAATGATTTTATCTATCCAGGACAAAAGGTGGTCGTCAAGCAAGGCGGCACAACAGCTACTACCAGCACTTCAGCGACAAATGGAACTTACAAGGTCGCATCGGGTGATTCCGTTTGGGGGATCGCAGATAAGTTTGGCATCACGACGGATCAATTTATTCAATGGAACAATATTCAAAATAACTTTATTTACCCAGGACAAACAGTTAGGGTAAAATAGATTGCTATTCCTAATGATTTTTGTTAGGATAAGTGCAAAGAAACTTTCACGTTTGAGAAGGAATAGTAGAAGTACGGTGGGACTTTTAGAGAGTGCATGGTTGGTGGAAATGCACAGCACACCTTTCGAACTCGTCTTCGAGTGATATCTGACTGAACCTGATTTGGCTAGGCAGATACGGCGATGGCCGTTAAAACATCGAGGTCTGCTTTTTTGAGGAGCAGATAAACTTAGGTGGTACCACGTTGATAACGTCCTATAAAAATCATAGCGATTTTTATAGGACTTTTTTTAAGTTTTGCTGGTTGATTTGACGAGCAAAGCACCAATTTTTAGGAGGAGTCCATCGTGAATTACAATCACAAAGAAATCGAAAAAAAATGGCAAAAATATTGGGCAAAGAAAAATGAGTTCAACACCCATGATGAGCCGGACAAACCAAAATTTTATGCGCTAGATATGTTCCCATATCCATCCGGACAAGGATTACATGTCGGACATCCAGAAGGCTATACGGCTACGGATATCTTGAGCCGCTTCAAACGCAGCCAAGGGTACAATGTACTGCACCCAATGGGCTGGGATGCCTTTGGTCTGCCTGCCGAACAATATGCACTAGATACAGGAAATGATCCAGCGGAATTTACGAAGAAAAATATTGAGACCTTCCGCCGTCAAATCAATGCGCTAGGGTTCAGCTATGACTGGAATCGTGAAATCAATACGACAGATCCTGAATATTACAAGTGGACCCAATGGATCTTTACCAAGCTTTATGAAAAAGGGTTAGCTTATGAAGCCGAAGTTCCGGTAAATTGGGTACCAGAGCTTGGAACTGTGATCGCCAATGAAGAAGTCATTGACGGCAAGAGCGAACGGGGCGGCTATGATGTGATCCGCAAACCGATGCGCCAATGGATGCTAAAAATCACGGCATATGCTGATCGTTTGTTGGACGATTTAGAAGAAGTTGATTGGCCAGAAAGCATCAAAGAAATGCAACGCAATTGGATCGGACGTTCTGTCGGAGCCAACGTAACGTTTAAAGTGGCAGGGATGGAAAAAGACTTTACCGTCTTTACGACTCGCCCAGATACCTTGTTTGGTGCGACCTACGCTGTATTGGCACCAGAACATGAGCTAGTGGCTCAAATCACTACCCCAAAACAAAAAGCAGCCATTGATGCCTATGTAGAAGAAGCATCGAAAAAATCTGATTTGAACCGAACAGATTTGGCCAAAGAAAAAACCGGTGTCTTCACTGGTGCCTATGCCATCAATCCCGTGAATGGCAAAGAGATCCCGATTTGGATCGCCGATTACGTTTTGGCTTCTTATGGAACAGGTGCGATCATGGCGGTTCCTGCCCATGACGAACGTGACCACGAATTTGCCAAAACATTCGGTTTAGAGATCATTCCTGTATTGGCAGGGGGCAACGTGGAAGAATCTGCCTATACCGAAGATGGACTGCATATCAATTCAGACTTTTTGGATGGGCTAGACAAAGAGACCGCCATTGAAAAAATGGTCGCATGGTTGGAAGAAAACCATGTTGGGAAAAAAGAAGTCAGCTATCGTCTTCGCGATTGGTTGTTCTCTCGCCAACGGTATTGGGGTGAACCAATCCCAATCATCCATTGGGAAGATGGGACGACCACAGCGCTTGCTGAAGATCAGCTGCCATTGCGTTTGCCAAAAACCGACAATATCAAACCAAGCGGTACCGGGGAATCGCCATTAGCTAATGTCACGGATTGGGTCAATGTCACCGATCCAGAAACTGGGAAAAAAGGACGTCGCGAAACCAATACGATGCCACAATGGGCAGGAAGCTCATGGTATTTCTTACGCTTTATCGATCCTCATAATAAGTCTGTTTTGGCAGACTATGATAAATTGAAACGCTGGATGCCAGTCGATATTTATATCGGTGGGGCGGAACACGCTGTCTTGCATTTGCTTTATGCTCGCTTCTGGCATAAATTCTTGTATGATATCGGTGTCGTACCAACGAAAGAACCATTTGAAAAATTGTTCAACCAAGGGATGATCCTTGGGGAAAACAATGAAAAAATGTCGAAATCCCGCGGCAACGTCGTCAATCCAGATGATGTCATCAATCAATACGGTGCAGATACTTTGCGTCTATATGAAATGTTTATGGGACCATTGGATGCATCGATCGCCTGGAATGAGAATGGCCTTGAAGGCAGTCGCAAATTCTTGGATCGCGTGTGGCGCTTGATCGTCGATGAAAATGGCAAAATGCGCGACCGCATCACGACATTCAACGATGGAAAATTGTCGAAGGTGTATAACCAAACGGTTAAAAAAGTGACGGAAGATTATGAACAGCTGCATTTCAATACGGCGATTTCCCAATTGATGGTCTTCGTCAATGAAGCGTATAAAGCTGATGCCTTACCTTACGAGTATGTCGAAGGATTTGTGCAGCTATTGGCTCCAATCGCACCGCATATCGGTGAAGAGCTCTGGTCGATCCTCGGGAATGACCATGGGATCTCTTATGTGCCTTGGCCAACCTATGACGAAAGTGCCCTAGTGGAAGATGAGATCGAAGTCGTCTTTCAAGTCAACGGCAAAGTTCGTGCCAAAGCAATGGTTCCAGCAGACGCAGAAAAAGCAGTGCTTGAACAATTGGCCCAAGAAAACGAACTTGTCCAAGAACAGCTCCAAGGAAAAACGATCCGCAAAGTGATCGTCGTACCCAATAAATTGGTTAATATCGTTGCAAACTAAACGCTAAAAAAGTAGCTGCCTAACAGGACAATGGTCTGTTAGGCAGCTTTTTGGTAGCGACAAAGAAAAAAAGTGTTACTGAGTGGTTCTCAGCAACACTTTTTTGTTATTTTTTGCGAATGATCCCATAGAACAAAGCGGCTGTTGCGACCAATGGAATCAAGATCACTAGTAGAAAGCCGTTTGGATACGTAGCGCGAGTGAAAATTTCTGATGAAGCATCACTTCCGCCAAATAGATGATTGGAAATCATGAACTGAGCCATCATAGCAACGATTGCGACAAAACCAATTGCAGCACCAGTACCGACGAATAATTTTTTCTTTGCGTTGTTCATTACATTTGCCCCTTTTATAGTCTCTATGTATCATTATACAAAATTTGGATACGTGTTCAATCTGATTTTGTCAAATAATTGATTCGTAATACACTTGAAATGTTTCTGACATATTTAAGCGCTAAAAAAGCCAAATTTCCGCTTGTTAGCGATCATATTATTCGCTGATCCTCACAGACTCTCGTATAATAAAGAAAGAGAAAAGAAAGAGGGGACTTACATGGAGTATCAATCATTTGAAGGCCAAACGGCTTTTTTTGAAGATTATGCACGGATTGCCAAACCTGGCTATGAAGAAGAGGCAGTCACTGCCGATGTCTTGGAACAGTTGAATCAACAATTAACAGAAGAAGAGCTGTTTTACCGTTTAGCAGCCGAAGATGCCAAAGAAGGGCAAGTCTTTTTGTTTCCTTTCAGCAAGCGAATGTTTACCGAAGACCTTGACGCTGCCATTTCAACAGAATTCCGTTATGATGGCGCACCCTATGTCTATGAGACTTACGAAGATGAACAACCTTAATCACACAGGAAAAAAGGGCTCTTTGTCAATAAGGACTGATGAGTTGTGCAAAATCAAATCTGGGTCAGAATGAACCGCATTCTGGCTCAGATTTTTTGTTATCTTACATTGATTAATTGATTGATCAAAAAGATTCTA
>Ga0153985_1000371_pt1 | contig 12162 bp, 12 predicted proteins | sample TSGA069MetaG_FD_104715 | JGI IMG/M metagenome (GOLD analysis project Ga0153985, IMG submission 104715) | Attine ant fungus gardens microbial communities from Georgia, USA - TSGA069 MetaG | ecosystem: Host-associated > Fungi > Mycelium > Unclassified | place: USA: Georgia, Alexander Wildlife...
ATTTCACAAACTAAAAACTGTAAAAAAAAGAGGAAACTTATTTTTTCTGCTCCCTCTTTTCTTTCTCAATATCGTAAGTGAATCTCAATTCTTTGATAGACTCTTTCAATAATTTTTGATCGGTTAAATTCTTTTTGTAGGTTGAAATTTGTTTTTCTTTTCGTGTGATTGCTGCTTGGTTTTGGTTTATTTGGTCTTCTAAGTTTTGAATTTGAGAATCAATTTGTGTAATCGTTCGTTCTTCTTTTTCATTCATCGGCAGTTCTTTTGTTTGCTGATAGTCTGCAATTTTTTCTTTTAACTGGTGAATGTTTTTCTGTTTATTTTGTATTTCAGACTGTTTTACATCGATTAAATTTGTTACTAATTTTTTTGATAACGAAATGAACGGGGTCGATTTTTCATGTGCTCCGTTGAAAGTTTGTGTACTTTTAAAGGTTCGATCATTATTTATATAGAAGAAAGGCGCCTGATCTTTATTGTAGTTATCTGTTTGTTCAAAGTCATTCAGGACAAGACTCACTTTCATTGTTTTGAAATCTGAAGGTACATTTTTAATTTCAACGATGAATCCGTTTGAAACGGTTGCGTAAGTTTTAGCAGGTAAAAGTTTCCCCTGAATGATTTTCACACGATACGTAATGGGATAACTATCTCTTTTTTGAATGTTCATAGTTGCTCGTCTGTCCTCAAAAGATAAGTATAGTTTGTGCTCTTTTTCAGAGTAGTTGATATCCCTTAAATACATAGAAACATTATTTGTCAATTCAAATTTCTGATTGAGTTGGTACTGTGAATAATAGAAAATCTCTTTTTCGTTCACCTTATAGCTGCCATAAAAGAGCAGTGAACCTATAAAGACGTACACCAAAAATAAAAAATATTTATATTGGCTTCTCCCTTTAACACTGGAAGAAATCTTCTGTGCGAACAGAGTTATTTTTTTTTCATGTTGTTTGTTCATAGCCCCTCCTTTTGTAATCTTCCTTCTCTTTTTTTTAATGTAAAAAAGGTTCCCCTTTTTAAAATAGGGAAACCTTTCTATATTATTTTCAGCACTATTTTTTTCCCTATGATAAATAAGAGTTAACGCTTGTTTGAGCCATTTTCAATAAATTTTGATTCCTTTTATCCTCATATTTTGTAGATAAAGCCAAATTACTAAAATAATTTGAATCGATCGGTAATGTTTTTAGGAAAATGATTTCATCTTCGCCCTCTGATTGTTCTCTAAAGACTAGAAAGTCCATAGTTTCAACGATATGTTCTTCGACAATGCTCTTTTGATGATTTAAAAAAGTAAAATAAAGAGTAATGAATCGTCCTGTTTCATTTTTGATTTGGACATATTCATTAGAAAAAGTAGATTGTTCCCATTTAACTTCTGGGCAATTAGTATCAATTGCTTGGTAGAGTTCGCCATTCTTTTTAATGAGTTTACCAAACAAAGGACGTGCAGGGTTACACTGACCGAATAGCCACGGAATATTATTAAGTGTTGCTTCCTTATACAGCCATCCTTCATTTCCTAGATATGTTTCAAGCATCTCTTTAGCTAATTTTTTACCAATGTAAAGACCAGTCTGTTTGTTCAACAAATAAATGATTCGATCAAATTGTTCCTGTAAAGTTTGTAAAATACGATTAGCTAACGGGCTGTCAGGGCTTCTTTTCCCTCCGGACTTTTTCCAGTTAGAATTTGAATAAGGACAGAAAAGATAGTCTTCTTCGGAATAATCCGCCAAGTATTGAATACTTCCCTTATTGTGTCTTCCGTAGGGCTTCTTACCAGACTCTATCGTTTCCTTATACAGTCCTACAATTTGAATTGGATTATCGCATTCAGGACAGACAGCATAATAAGAATCACTTCCATTAACTTTTTGTACATAGGGAGGTCTTTTTTTAGTGTACTGCTCATAATTTGTAGGTGTAATCCGATAACTAGAATTAAATCCAACTTTCATTTTGAAAGAATCCACAACTTCACCTTCTTACACATGAATTTACCGAGTTTGAAGCCACCATTTATCCGGTAATGGTGGAACATACCCTTCTTTTTCTGCAATTGCTAAACAACTCAAAACAACTGATAGACCTAAAGAGAAGTCATGATAATTGTCTTTCATTGCAAACATTAATTCTTCTGAACAATCTTCTCCTTGTGTATGGTCTTCTACTTCCCATACGTCTTTTTCAATTTTTGGAGTGGCTTTGTTCAAATAGCTTTCGTTACTGTTTTCCAACATGATGTACCTCCATTATACTATTATCGAATATTTACCTACTAGTATTTAATGAACCTTGGATTTTCGTTCAATTACTGTGGGAACTGCTTTCAAATTGTAAATTCTAATATACTGCCGGTTTTTTTCGTTATTCAAATTAACAAAGACACTGTTTTGCTCAAAGCAATTTTTGACTATTTTCTTGGGCATTACTTTTTGACACTTAGGACAATCCTCTTTGTAAAAGACAATTATCTGAGCCGTTTTAATTGTTTCAGGTGAAATATACTCGCGACTATTTTCAATACTGGAAACATAATGAACCGCTGCTGACAACAAAAATAGAATCAACATCAACAGTAACATCAGGACGTTTAGTCGTTTGAGTGTCCATTTTTTTAGTTCCATACTGTCTCCTTTTTATAGTTTGATATTCCCTAAACTAACAATTTCTACGAACTGGTTTCGTGAAGCATCATAAATGATCTTGTAGATATAAGAATCCGTTAACTGATCGCCCTCAGCAATTTTAATCGTGTTCTTAACCACGACTAACGCTTTTACTTCTCGGTCATTGGCTGACATGATGTAGCATTCCGGCGCATGATCGAGTGTTGAAACAGTCGTAACGGAAGCCGTAATAGTGTCCGCATCTTTCGGGAATAAAGCTTCCAATGCAGAATCATTAGCCACTTTACTGGCTTCGTTTTTCCGATGGAAGACACTTTGTTTTTTGTCGCTCGTGTCGTAAGTATAGACAGCTGAAAACAATGTCTTCGTTGCGGCTAAAAGAACTTCGTTTTCTGTTCCGTTCTTTTCAGCAAATAATTTATCGTACTGATCGGATAGCTGCTTCATTCGTTCATTGGTTCGTGCTTCTTTTTCTGTCAGTTTTTTTGTTTCTGTTTGGTGCTGCTTTTCTTCGAACGTTTGTCTCTGTTGTTGATTGTATAAAGAAGTACCTAAGAATAAGATGACACCCATCATTAAGAGGGTGACTAATTGCGTAAGAGAAAATTTCTTGATCATTATTTGCCTCCTTGGATAAAGTCAACTTGTTTCACTGTTTCACTATTAATCACTCGCCAAGATCGTGTCCCTGATCCCGGACTCACAACGTTCGTTTCACTGATTAAGATACTTCCGTCTTCATTGACATACTCACACACGGCAATGTGCCCGTAAGGTGGTGTTGATCCGGCAAGTCCACCGTAGAAACTTGCCCCCCAACCGACCTCAGGTTTGCCTTTAATCACGGTATAGCCTTTCGCACGTGCAGAAGCGCCCCAAGAGCCGCCGTTTCCACCGTCGCCTGAAAACCATTCAATCGGTTTACCGATTTGAGCCATACGGTTAAATGCGCCCCAAGTACATTGCCCCATCGGGTAATTATTGCCCGCATAGTTTTTGTTATCGGGCGTCGGTAAGGTTAGCTTCCCCTCATATTCTGGTGGAACAGAAAGCGTGGGGGCAGAGTTTTCGCCGACTGCCTGACTAGGAGTAATGGTTTCACTTATTTCGCAAGGGTCACTTTTATTTGATGAAGCATCCTCTCCTAAACCGTCAACCGTTCCAAACCAGTAATCCCCACGCAAGAGTACTTTTTGACAAACTTTCCCGGGTTCGGGCGCTTCAATCATGTGTTCGCCACCAGCATAAATCGCTACATGATGCGATCTGCCTGCTTCTCCCCAAAAAACTAAGTCGCCGCGTTGCGCATCTTCTTTAGAAATCTTTTTAACCTTCAAAGATTGTGTTTCAGAAGTAGCGGGAATTTCTATTCCCACTTTTTGATAAGTAAGCATCGTCAATCCTGAACAATCTAAGCCAAACCCCCAACTTTTGCCACCCCAAACATAGGGAATACCTAACTGACTTTCAGCTAGTTCAATGATCTTGTCTCGCTTAGAGGAATCCATACTTTCTAAAGCGTCATTGTTTTCTGTCGCTATCGTTGTACTAGAATTTCCTTTACCGTCATAAGGTGTTGTTCCATGTTCTCCGATTGCCTCCTGATCGAGCCATTGGAACTTCTTTCCTAAATTTTGATAGGCATTTTGCAGCTTAACTAAATACGTCGGGTCGGTTGCCCACCCCCCTTTATAGATTGCCGTCAAGGTGCCTATACCATCCGTGTTATTAATCGCACTCGTATAGAGAGTCTGATGCGCCATAAATTCCGCTTTACCTACAATTCCAGCATTATAATCTTTGAAATAGGTATATGCACCGCCAGTGTTATCACCGACATTCGTTCCGGGTTTTGTTCCGGTAATATCCACCGCATCGTCACCAAAAGTTGCTAACGTGATCGGAAAATTCGATTTGCTAGATGTCTTGACACCCCCTAGGTTGTGCGCTTGCCATAAAGAAGTGCCGGATGGATTCGTAAAGTTAAAGCCATTTTCAACCATTGTTTGCGCAATAGAAGCCGACGGTAAAAAACCGCCGGCTTTCCATGAGAGAATATAGGCTTCTTTATGGGATTTCACAAAAGCTTCAACAGATGTTGGAACAGCAGAATCATCAACGGATGTCACGTTACCAGATTCATTTATTGGCATGCAATTATCTGAACTCGTGGCTAGGAACAGTGATAATAACAGGTTGACGATCATAAACATGAGCCCCAGTAAACAAACTAAAGGCACACCAACGAAGACGACCTTACGTTTGAAGAAATTATTTCTCATTTGCTATTCACCACCATCAAACCTGACAAGTTCTTCATTGGATGCTAGAACACGTAGTTGAATATTTTGGTCGCCGTTAATCGTGAAAAGACATTCTGTTTTCACGAGTCGTGGCAAGATATTTAATTCTTCTTTTGTGAGCGAGTTTTTCAACGTCTTACTCAATGTATCAATCGCGCTGCTATCTGTTTGAAAGAAGACCCGATATTGCAATAATCCAAATATTTTCCGCAAGGCTTCTAAGTATTTCGGATTACTCGCTTCTAATTCTGTGGGTAAGATGGTTTGAATAGACGGCAAGTTAATCACGATGCCTGCATAGTATTTCCGCATTTCTTCCATAATAGTAGAAATGACCACCGCTGATTCTGGATAATCGGATTTCAAGAAATTTTGACCCTCGTCCATAATCAAAAGGTAACGTTCAACATCATCGGAGGTGATGGAATGATTTCTTAGTAACTGCCGCTGTTTCTTCCCGTTATTCACGGCATGAGAATTTACTAGAAATAACACATTGAATAATTGTGCATTAAACGTGTTTTGTGACGCACCTTTCAAACTGCTAAAATCAAAGTTTACAAACTTAGTAGTTTCAATATCTTCTACGCTAGTGTACTGATTGAAAATACTCCCTTCTTGGGTCAACATCAGATTGTACGTAGAAATAATATTGACTAGCTGGTCAATCCTGGTTGACGTATAGCCTTCAGAAACATAGGTTCTTTGTTTAGATTTAAGGTAGATAATCCATTCTTCTAGTAAAGGATATTGCGTACTAGGCAAGCCTGTTACTTTGATTTCATGCTTATGTCGTTGAGGATTTTTATACCACATCCCCTGATCTTCAATATAAAAGTCTGTTAGCAACTCCGCATGATGCGTTAGCGTCTCGCTAGAGACGCCATTTTGCTTTAATTGATAAATCGTATTTAACTTGTTTATATGCGCATTGAACGAGGCAATTTCATCAATTTCAATCCCATCAGCAAGTGTGGTCGTTGGAAAGACTTCAAAAATATTAATTGCTCCTTGCGAGCCGTCCATATTGATGATTTTCCCATGATGATACGCAGTTAAAAGATTGTACTCATCATTCACGCTAAACACTCGTGTAAAGTTCTCTCTACAGGCGTTATCATCCGTTACTTTTTTGGAAAAGGTACTCTTTCCCATGCTTGGATTGCCCGAAACTAACATGGTACTTCTCGTTCGTCGTTCGTCCCGGTGGTTGATATCAAACAAAAATGCGCCATTCGTAGCAGTAATCCCCGCAATACTACCTTTTGGATCTTGTAACGCCATATGATTAAAGAGATAGCCTCCAGCAAGATCATCCGACGCGATATGTTGTCCGTGTCGCTTATTGGGTAATTTACTTTGTAATGACATAGGTAAGAATAGTGACTGAAATTCGTAGAGTTGTTCCCCTAACAGAAAGTTCGTCACTTTGAACCCACGACCATTTAAATCTTGTTTAATTTTTCGATTCGTGATCTCTAACGCTTCTGGTGAATCTTCATGTACATAGATGCGTAGTTTGAACATTTTCGCCATTACACGATTGACAATGACCTCATTCATTAATTTGTCTTGTGTTTGGTAATTGAACAAGGCTTCTTTTTGCTCAATCGGAGACGCTTTCGGATTGATCCGTGAAATCTGTTCTCCTGTAGAGCGCTTCAATAAGGTGAGCACTTTGTTCTTATCCGCGGTGCTAATATCCAACATACTGATGGTGTTTCTATTTGAGACTAGAGGAATAAACCAAAAGGCTTGCAAATCGCTGGTTGGATAATCATAAAACGTTAAACAATTCTCACAACTGCCCCCCACTTCCACAAACGAATTGTTAAATTTCATGTTTCCTTGTGGCTGCGTTCGCTTAATGAATGGCAAGTCATAACCGGCTTCTTCTAGTAAGCGTTGTTCTTTCTTCGAAAGTTTGTCAATATCGTATTTCTTCGCCCGGTCTTTTTTCGAAATATTGAAGATATTTGAATTTTGATTATTGAGAAAATAGAATAGATCCTCAATTTTTTCTTCACTTAGTGGCGCAATGTCTAAACAGCTACGTGTTGTATTTCGAAAGATTTCTTGATTATAGGAAAGTTCTTCTTCATCATCTCCAAATATTACAATCGTATATTCTTGTGTGGATCGATTTTTTGAAAAACCTTTCAACTGATCCGCTTTTTGCAACTGTAATTTTTTAGACTGAGAATTCGTTGTTTTCAATGCTTTCTTTTGCCAATATTGCTCCTGCATATAGGTTTCCAAAGGGTATTGTGAAATAATCACTTTCAAATCCCCAATATATTTTTTTAAAAAAGTTTCGAATCCTTCCAATAGTTTATCGGTTTGTCCTTTGGTCAGCATCTTTAACCCTTTACCTCTAACCGTGTACCAAGCGGAATAAAAGTTATCATGCGCGACAATATTGGTTCCATCTACGATTCGCTTATAGGATAAATAGGCGAGTGTTTTATTCTTTTTAGCTGTGGCCATGACTTTATCAGGACTAGCTAATTTTTTCTTTTTAGTTAATAGTGCGATAGAAACCACCCTTTCTCGATAGTTGCTGATTCATAAATAAAAAAGAAAGACTAAAAAGTCTTTCTTTTCTTTCTTACTCTGTTGCTTTCGATTGCACGTAATCACGAATAGAAACGGCACTCACTAAAATGATAATGCCAATGATACCGCCAATTAACAGCTTTTTCCCATGTTGTTGTAACGCCCCACCAAACATAATTCCAATTGCGGCTAATATGAAACAAAGAACCGCAATTCCTAAGCCAATATTTTTAACGGTATTTGAAATATCCGTGATTGTTTGGAGTGTGCCCGACTCAAAATCGGCAACTTTTAAAATGCCAAGTCCGATTTGTCCAAATTTATTTTCGGCTACTTGTTCCTTTGCAAACCCAATTTCGCTAATTCGTGCATAACCCCAGTCTACAATGCCTGTCATAATAGTATTCATATACGATTCTCCTCAATATAGTTTTTTAAATGTCTAATCCTTTGGTCTTTAAATAGTTTTTAATTAGCGATTCGCTTTCTTGTTCAAGGATCATTTCGTCGATTTTCTTTCTAAGCGGCGACTTAGCATCAAATACTTGTCCTAAGTTTTTTTCGATCGTTTTTTGTTTCCAAGTTTTGAGGTCTTGTCCTTTATCTGCTAATGCTTTTTTCAAAATTTGCGTGGTGTCAATTTCAAGTTTCATAGGCTTCTCCTTTTCTTTTTACTGCCTGTAACTCACACGGATTCGAACTTCTTCGCTTCCGAATCGGTCTAATTTTGTGGGCGGTGTTCCCTTTGTGGTTAGTAACACTTCAGCAATTTTTTTGTCGCTAATCCGATTCTTCAAAAGCAGTTCTGCTAAGGGAAACTGGATATACTTTGTAATTGCTCGTTCGATTGGTCTAGCACCGTTTTCTTTATCGAAGCCTACACGGATCAAAAATGGCACGATCTTTTCCCCGTCAATGGTTAATCGAATATGTTCTTTCTGCACCCGTTCAATTAATGGGTGCAATTGAAGGAAAATAATTTCCTTGATGGATTCGTCATCAAGGATGTTAAATACCAGCTTCTGATCGATCCGATTCAACAACTCCGGTTTAAACACGGTTTTGAGTTCATTTTCAATTTTTTTGTTAAAAATTCGTTCTTTACTTTCTTGTTCGGCATCGAAATTCAAGCGACATCTCATGTCTTCGATGGACGAATAATCCATTTGGTCAATAATGAATTTTGCCCCCAAGTTTGTGGTAAATATGATGATGCAGTGATTAAACCGTACTTCCCTACCGAAACGATCCGTTAAATGCCCCTCGTCAAGTAGTTGAAGAAAGGTGTTAAACACATCCTCATGCTTTGCTTTTTCAATTTCATCAAAAAGTAAGATGCAATAAGGGTTCTCCCTGATTCGACGAATCAGTGTACCATCGGTTTCACTTGTGCCGAGCAATTTTTTTAGCGCCGTGTCAGGATCGCTGTACTCACTCATATCGAAACGAAACATGCCATTGTCGGATTCTGCAAACAGGTAATCCTTTAATGCCTTCGCAAGTTCGGTCTTTCCGACGCCTGTTGTTCCCAAAAACATGAAGCTCGCCACAGGTTTATTGCTTTTCCCAAGTCCCATTTTCGCTTGAATGATTTTGTCAGAGACTTCTCTTAAAATATTGTCTTGCCCTTTGATGCGTTGCTTTAAAAAGTCATGCAGTTTCAATAACCGGTTGATATTGTCATGACTATCTAAATTGTCTACGGTGATATTGGTTCGTTGTTTGATCGCTGTTTTGATGCTTTCTTCGGTCAACTCTCTTTCATTATTGAAACTACTGATACTACAAGCTTCATCTAACACATCAAATGCCTTGTCAGGAAACTGATTGTTATGAATAAAGCGTTCCGCGTACAAACAGCAAGTAACCAACAACTCTTTTGAGATGCTAACTTGGTAGTGGCTCTCATATAGTTCTCTCACTTGATTTAAAACATTAATCGTTTCTGGCAAGGTGAGTTCTCGTATGTTGATCTTATTAAACCGCCTTGTTAGTGCACGATCCTTTACCAAATAGAGAGAATATTCTTCGATGGTTGTTGCACCGATCACTTTCAACTCCCCCCTAGAAAGTGCAGGTTTTAACGCATTTGCTAAGTCCAGTCCGTCCGAATGATTACTCACAATGGTGTGAATTTCGTCAATGAAGAGAATCCCGTTCGTTTGGCTCAACTCCTTCATAATCTCTTTTAGAAGAAATTCCGGTGACCTTTCTTTTGACATCAACGAACTAATCTCTAATGAATAAATCAGCGCCTCTTTTAAATGGGGTGGGACATTCCCTTCTAAAATTCGTTGTACCACCCCTTCGACAATCGCTGTTTTTCCGACACCCGCTTCCCCAATCAACAAAGGATTGCTTTTCTTACGTAGTTGCAGGTATTCAAGTACCATATCTATTTCCGTATCTCTACAAAAAATTTCTGCTGGACGATTTTTCAATTTTTCATTCAAGCAAACGGTGTATTTTTCAAGATAATTCATTTCAACACCCCTCATGAATCGTAGTCTTCAAAAAATGTCGCGCCTTTATCGCTGTCCAGTTTTTCATTTAGGGTTGGATCAGAAGCAACCTGCGGTAATTTTTCTACATCTGCGTAAGGATCAACCAACTGTTCATATTGAATCGCTTGATAAGGGGATTCTTTTTCGCGCTGACTGATAAACGCACTAAAATTTACGACATCTTCCCAAATCAACGTTGGAACGTCCACTTTTTCTGTTGTATTGAATTCACTTAGAGGAATTTTTACCAAGATTGATTGGTTGATTTTCATTAATTGTTTTTCTAGTGTTTCCAAGTGATTGTTGCTCAAGCGCACTCACCTTCCTTATTGGTCACTACCCGTTTCACTGTCAGTATTGACCACCGAAGGCTGAGTGTTTGTTGTTGATGACGTTTGTTCTGCATTTTCCACGGTGGCTGGTACAACAGGAGAGTCTTTTTCAGCTGTAGGTTTTGGTAATGAATTAAATTCATCAATCACTGTATCTACCGCATCATTTTGCTCAACTGCTACATCATTAATGCCCTCAGCTGTTTGTTTCGCCGCGTCAATGGCATCTTGGCTTGTTTGCTGATCAATTGTATTTAATTGTTCCCCTACCGTTTGGTTCGTCGTATTCATCGTGTCTGTTGCTTGATTCGCTTGGTTTAATTCGGGTTGAACCGCATTTGCTACCTCACTATTCTTTTGCGCATTGGTCACAGCTGTGTTGGTTTCAGTTGTTGTATCGCTAACTTGTTGCTGCTTGTCTTGGTATTCTGTCTGCGTCGTATCTAAGGTATTCAATGTGTTTTCCGCTTTCTCAATCGATTGATTCATTGTATCTGCCGTATTATTGGCTTGACTACGTGCTTCTTTCAATTCAGTCAATTTATTATTCAGCTTTTCGTAAGTCATGTTGTAAATGGCTTGGTTTGATTCAAGAATGGTTCCATCGGCTTCAATTAACGCTTTTAATTCTGCTGAAATACTTTGATACTCATTGACTAAGGTCTGCACTTTAGACCATTGTTCCTCAGCAAGTGTGGCTTTTTCATTTGTCTTGGACTCAATCGTTTGAAGTTGCGTTAACTTTGTATGGATATCTAATAATTGGTCATTCAATTGTTCGGCTTTTTCAGCAGCCGTGTTCAAGGCTTCTTTTGAAATTGCTACTAATTCGTCAATTGATGGTGTTGGATCTGGATCAGGATCTGGATTTGGGTTAGGTTCCGGTTCCGGATCAGGTACTGGTGTTGGATCTGGAATACTAGGCGGTGGCGTAGGACTTGGATTCGGTAACGGTCTAGGAATATCTTCTGATTCTTCTATGTTATTCGTTGGTGTTTCTATTTTTTCATTTCCATCTTCTTTAGTAGTAGTTTTCTTTTTCCCTAAAACATCTTGAATTGTATCGGATAATTCGGAAGTAGATTCAGATATTTTATCTACTAGTCTTTGCGTATTCTTTAATGTGGGATTCCTCTGGTCAAGAATTTTTTCTAAAGAAATTTGATCGTTCAACGTGTCTAAGGTTTGCAGAGGGCTATTATTCTCAGCATTTTTTTTCTCGGACTTTTTCGTCTTTTTTTGAGCTTTTTTTACTTTATCCAAATCGGATGTGCTGTCTTTTTCTTTAGAAACTTCGGAACTACTTTGAGTACTGATTTTACTAGGTGCATTCAATAAACTAGCAGAATATAGTCCGCCACCAATTAAAGCTACAGTTGTAGCTGTCAACACAATCATTTTTTTTCGTTTATTTGATTGATCATTTTGTTGTTGATTACGCATGGTTTTTCCTCTTTTCTATATAGAATAAATTTTTCTGTTCACATAACTGCTTAATAAAATAAAAATTAACTGATAGTTCCTTTTTTGCGGATTGTTAAACGGTCTACTAATCAAGAAAACAACAATCGAAAATAAAAACGTCGCAAATGCGACGTGTAGGGGAACTGAAAAATAGAAATATCTCCGATAAAGTAAGTAAATAGCCAAAACAAAAAACGCGACTGCTACATCTTGAACATAGATGAATGCAACAACGCGAATATCTGATCTTAAATTTTTAACTACACCATACATAGGCGCTCATCTCCTTTGTTCTGTCCATTAATGGATTTTTCAATATAGATATTCTTATTGTTGGTATTACTTCCTCTTTTTGATAAACTTA
>Ga0153985_1000377_pt1 | contig 12023 bp, 13 predicted proteins | sample TSGA069MetaG_FD_104715 | JGI IMG/M metagenome (GOLD analysis project Ga0153985, IMG submission 104715) | Attine ant fungus gardens microbial communities from Georgia, USA - TSGA069 MetaG | ecosystem: Host-associated > Fungi > Mycelium > Unclassified | place: USA: Georgia, Alexander Wildlife...
GACGTAGATTCAGTAGTTAAGGATTTAGACCTGAAAGAAAACGGCGGTGTCTTAGATAAATATGGTGTCGTTGAATATGTGGATGGGTTAGCACCAGGGGTGTTCGTCATCGTTAAAGGACAAAATGATGGTGCACGTCATGAATTAAGCTACTTGATGAAAAAAGGCGACCGCGATCACCATATCTTATATCGTCCTTATCACTTAGCAAGCTTGGAAACACCGATCACTATCGCTAAAGCAGTCTTAAATCATGATCATGCGATCGTTCCATTAGGCGCACCGATTTCTGAAACAGTTGCGGTAGCGAAGAAAGACATTAAGGCTGGAGAAAAAATCGACGGTATCGGCGGATATTGTGTCCGGGGTGTGTTAGAAACGCATGCGGATCTCGTTAAGAACGACAATGTGCCGATTGGTTTAGTCGGCGGTTCCTCTGTTGCGAAACGTGATATTAAAGACGGCACTTTCTTAACGTATGATGACATTGAAATCGATGAATCAACAACGGTTTATCGTTTACGGAAGCTTCAAGATTCGACATTTGGTGAGTAGGTAAATTTTAGGCAGATGGGGGATCTCCTCATCTGCTTTTGGAGAGGATGTAGCTTATGAGCGGCTTAGTTATTGTGTTGATCGTTTTAATGCTTAGTCAAAGTCTTTTAAGTCTTGTTCAGGTGAAATATTATCAAAGCTTCATCAAGAAGATCACCACTGAACAAGCAGGAACAGAGTATGAATTTTATACCGAAGTTGTTAAGGGAAAAGTACTGCGGACAATTGTTGCAGTTGTTGTCGATGCTGAGGGAAAAGTCATTCAGTGCTATATCTGCAAAGGGTTGACGATCTTTGCACGCTTTAAAGAGGAGCAGTCCTACCAAGGAGCGCAATTAGTTAACTATCGGACAGCGGCAGAGGCAAAAAAGGCGCCGCAAATAGAAAAGGCACTGGCACAAATTTACACACGCAAATTGGAAGCGGTTACCTAAAAGGAGGATTTTATAATGAAATATATCGAATGGGCAGGAAAAAACTTTATTGGTATGTTTGAAGCCGGTGGCGAACAATTCATGGGCTACATGACCGGGATCGTACCATTATTGATCGTACTATTAACTTTTACTTATTCAGTCATTGCATTTATCGGTGAAGAACGTGTTGACAGAGCCATCCGCTATTGTTCAAAATATATGATTTTACGTTACTCGTTGATGCCGATCTTGGCTGTTTTGATGTTGACGAACCCGATGGCTTATACGTTTGGTAAATTTGTTCGGGAAGAAGAGAAGCCTGCTTTTTATGATGCAGCGGTATCTTTTGTCCATCCAGTAACGGGGCTGTTCCCTTATGCTAATGCAGGTGAGCTGTTTGTTTATCTTGGTATTGCAAATGGTGTGACAAAGGCCGGCTTTAGTCAGTCAAGCTTGGCAGTTCGTTATTTCTTAGTAGGGATTGTCGTGATTTTGATGCGTGGGATCGTTACGGAAAAACTGACGAAATTTATGATGGCTAGAGAAGCGAAGAAAGCGACTGCGTAAAGGAGGAATCGTAATGTACAAAACAGTATTTGTAAAACCTGGAAATAAGGGCTGGGGTGTTGGTTTGACCTTAACACCGAATGAGCAAAAAAATAAAGTTGTTTCTGTTACCGGCGGCGGTATCCATCCAGTGGCGCAGCAAATCGCTGATCTGACTGGCGGGATTGCCTGTGACGGCTTTAAGAATCAAATCCCTGAAGAAGAAACATTATGTGCGGTCATTGACTGCGGCGGAACAGCGCGAATCGGTGTTTACCCAATGAAGCGTATCCCGACAGTTGATGTATTGCCGTCTTCTCCTTCTGGTCCATTATCAAAACATATTACCGAAGATATTTTCGTTTCAGGTGTTCGGCCGGAAGATGTGGCTGTGCTGGAAGATGCTAATCTTGAGGATCGTCAAATGGCGGCTATCGATCATGGACATGCTGAAGATGCCGAATCTGCGGCGACAACGGAAAAAATAGTGACGGAAGGTCGCGAATCGGAAGAAGAATTTAGAGAAAGATATTCGAAGATCAAAGAGGAGCATAAGGAAGAACAAGCCAAAAAAGATAGCTTCCTAGTTCGTTTCTCTCGGGGAATCGGCGGCGTAATGAGTACCTTCTATCAATCAGGCCGTGACGCGTTAGATATGCTGCTAAAAAATATTATTCCATTTATGGCATTTATCAGTATGATCGTGGGAATTATCAATTATACTGGTATTGGTGACTGGCTAGCGAAGGTTCTTTCGCCGTTAGCAGGTTCTTTGCCGGGGATGATCGTATTGGCCTTGATTTGTAGTATTCCGATCTTGTCGCCAATCTTGGGACCTGGTGCCGTAATTTCACAGGTTATCGGTGTTTTGATCGGTACGCAGATTGCGAACGGTTCGATTCCTGTCCAGTATGCATTGCCGGCGTTGTTTGCGATCAATGCTCACGTAGGTTGTGACTTTATTCCGGTTGGCTTATCACTGGGAGAAGCAAAACCGGAAACTGTGGCCATCGGAGTACCGGCGATTTTATACGGTCGGATGCTGACAGGCTTCACGGCGGTAATTTTGGCTTGGTTAGCTAGTTTCGGTATGTATTAAAAAAAGTTTGAATGGAGCGAATGGATGGATGGTAAAATCTAAAATTATTGAAATCGGCAGCATGGTGCCTGCTTTTGAAGAGGAACGCTTAATTATTTTGTTTGGTCCTTCTGCAACTGCGGAGCTGAGAGATATTTGTGTGATCCATGAATTTGAGGATCGTCCGAAAGATGCCCTGAAAGTCGGCGGAAAAGTTAAATTCGGCGATCAAGAATTCACGATCGAAGAGGTCGGCTCACAGGCAAATGCGAATTTTGAAGAATTAGGACATATTTCGATTTATTTTCGTAACGCGATCGGAGAAATCTTGCCGGGAGCCATTATTGTCAGCCCGGGAGTTTTCCCAAGCTTTGAAGTTGGCGGCGTGATCGAGATTATTTAGAGCAAAAGTCGAGGATGTGCCGAATACGGGTGCATCCTTTTCTCCTTGCGCCCTCGCAGAATCAACCGTATAGTGAATGTGACCAAAAGTTGTTCAGAGGATGGGATCGAAATGGCTATAAAACATAATCGCGACATCGTAAAAGTAGCTACGATGTATTACAAAAAGAATTTGAAGCAGTCGGAGATCGCCAAACGTCTGGGCATCTCTCGTTCATTGGTTTCAAAGTATTTGAATGACGCAAAAAATGAAGGCATTGTTGATATTTTTATTAAGAGCGAAAGCGCCTATTCGATTGAATTGGAACTGGCTTTAGAAGAAACATTCGGGTTAAAAAAAGCCGCGGTGCTTGATACCAGCAGTTTGCGCAAGGATGAGGTCGAACGCTTGCTAGTTCAAACAGCGATCACAGCCTTTCAAAAAGAAATCGCGAAGGCTGAAACAATCGGGCTTTCGTGGGGCAAGATGCTGCGCGGGATCGTCGATGAATATCCCTATGAGAATCATGCGGATGCCACGATCATCCCTTTGATCGGCGGGCTGGGTTCTGAGATGGTGGATGTCCATTCCAATCAGTTGGCCTATGATCTGTCGAAAAAACTGCGGGCGAAATGCAAGTACCTATATGCGCCGGCATTGGTGGACAATGCTTTTATCAAAAAGAGCTTGATTGAAAACGACGGAATTCGGGATGTCTTGGAAGCGGGAAAAAATGTTGATTTTGCGTTAGTTGGGATCGCCAGTCCTTTTTCTAAAAACAATACGATGACTGAGATCGGTTATGTCGATCAGCAGGACATTGATGGATTGGAAAAACTAGGGGTGATCGGCGATGTCAATTCGAAATTCATCGATCAGGCAGGACAAGAGGTTTCCTGTGAGATCAATGAAAATGTAATCGGATTAGGCGTTGAAGAGGTCCGAAAAATCTCAAATGTAGCAGTCGCCTGCTACGAAGAAAGTAAAAAGGATGTACTGTATGTGGGAACGAAGACGAAGATTTTCACTCATATTACCGTAACCGACAGTTTAGCTGAATATTTATTAGAACAAGCAAAAACCGAGGCACACTGAGTGTCTCGGTTTTTATTTAAGTTAAGGTACATATTTTTGGATAAACTCGGTCACTTTTTTCTGATACATACTAGGATCACTGCTCAATGCTTCGGCGTGTTTGGCACCGTGAACGACATATTGTTCTTTGGGTCCTTTTGTGGCGGCGTAAACTTCAGCCAGCATCGAATAAGGGACAAAATCATCCTTATCACCGTGGATAAAAAGCATTGGACGCTTGTTTTTGTTCAACTGCTTGATAGCATCTGCTTCGCCAAAAAAGTAGCCTGCACGAATTTTTGTCACCAAGCTGGTAACAGGGATCAAAGGAAATGACGGCAGATTGAACATTTGCTTCAGCTGATAGTTCAGCTCGCCCTTCACTGAGCTGTAGCCGCAATCTTCAACAAAGGCTTTGACATTGTCTGGCAGTTTTTCACCGCTGGTCATCATGACTGTCGCGCCCCCCATACTGACACCGTGAAGAACGATTTCAGATTGAGGATCTTTTTTGACGACACGGTCGATCCATTGCAGATAGTCTTTCCGCTCATGCCAGCCGAAGCCGATATAGTCGCCTTCGCTTTTTCCATGTCCGCGAGCATCCGGCATCAAAACATTATAACCGAGGTCATGATAGATTTTCGCGTATTGCGGCATATCAGAAGCCTGCCCCATATAGCCATGAGCGATGATCGCCGTTTTATGCTGATCCTTTTCCGCAGGTAAATAATATGCTGATAATTTCAGCCCGTCGGTTGAGGTAAGCTGCCAGTCGCTGCGATTGTTTTTATCATTGAACCAATTTTCGGCGGAAATCAATTCCGTCGATTTCTTTTTGGAGCCGTCCGCCAGAAAATCCTTTTTAGCTGGAACAACGGCATAGGAATAGAAATAATTTCCCGCCGCGATTAATACGATCACTAAGACTAGGACGATCCCTAGAATAATTTTTGTTGTTCTATTCATTTTTTCCTCCTAAAACATATCATTAGCAGTATAGAAAAAAATCAAGTCTATAGCAAGTTTCCAACTGGTGTATTTACAGGACCAGCTATCCATGAGAAAATGTAGCAGAATTTGAAGCAGGATGATATCCGGCGCGAACAATCATTACCTTACTATGAAGTAGGAGAGAGCAGATGAAAAATAAAAAAATCACCATCAAGGATGTCGCGAAACAGTCTGGGGTCTCGATCGCAACAGTCTCCCAAATTTTAAATGGCAATGAGGGGAAATTTAGTCCCAAAACGGTCGAAAAGGTCTTGGCGGCCAAAGCGGATCTGAATTATGAACCCGATTATTTTGCGCGGCGAATGATCATGAAAAAAAGTAAGACGATCGGAGTGCTGATCCCGGATATCACCAACCCGTTTTTTAGTACGCTGGTTCGCGGGATCGAAGGGGTCTTGTATCGCGAGAATTTCGTGACGATGCTATGTAATGCGGACCTCGATACGAAAAAGGAGACCGACTATTTAGAAGAATTGAGTCGGCGCGGAGTTGACGGCTACATCATCGCTAGTTCGGCGATCTCGAATCAGGCCATCAATGAAACACTGCGAAAAAAGAATCTGCCCTACATTGTGTTGGATCAGAAGAAGGCAGAAGGCTTCAGCGATGCAGTCTTGACCGATGATTTTTCTGGCGGAAAAATTGCCGGCGAACATTTGAGACAATTAGGCCATCAAAAGGTCGCGGTCGTTTTACCGGAAGATGCGACGGAAAATATCAAAACACGGTTAACAGGTTTTCAAGAAATTTATCCCGATGCGCTCCTGATCAATGGGGAGCTGTCTAAAGATGGCGGACGCCAAGCAGTACAGAAAATCGTTGAAACGGATGCGACGGCGATTTTTGCGATCAATGATGAAATAGCTTTTGGGTTATATCTAGGTCTGGCTGAGGTGAAGAAAAAAATTCCGCAGGACTACAGTGTGATCGGATACGATAATATCGATATGTGCGAATACGTTACGCCGCAACTGACCACGATCGCGCAGCCTATCTATGAATTAGGCCAAACGACCGCACGATTATTACTGGAAAGAATCGAGCAGCCGGAGAAAGATTGGGAAGAAAAGACACTGCCGGTTCAATTAATTCAACGATTTTCAACAGCACACTTGAAATAGCTTTCAAGCTGTGCTATATTTTTGGTGTCGAATTAAAACGTTTTAATAAAACGTTTTAATCAGAAGCGAATGAATCAATTTGAAATGGAGTGGATAAAATGAATACGATTACAGTTATTGGAAGTATCAATCTTGACCGCACGATTCGCGTGAAGCAAATGCCGAAACCTGGAGAAACGATGCACACAAAAGAAATTTTTTCTGCCGGCGGAGGCAAGGGCGCCAATCAAGCCGTCGCAGCGAAACGATCTGAAGCCGCTACCAACTTCATCGGCGCTATCGGCAATGATGAAGCAGGCGAAATGATGCGTGAGCTTTTATCAGAAGAAGGCATTGAATTGTCTGGCGTACAAACCATAGAAAAACAAGCAACCGGCCAAGCCTATATCATCGTGGATGATCAAGGGGAAAACAGCATCATGATCCATTCAGGTGCTAATAACGCATTTACACCGGAGCAAGTAAAAGCACATGCAGATGTGATCAAGGGCAGTGATTTCGTTGTCGCTCAATTTGAAAGCACTTTAGAAAGTACGATCGAAGCTTTTTCAATCGCCCGTGAAGCAGGTGTAAAAACGATTCTAAATCCGGCACCGGCTTTGGAACTGGTTCCTGAAGAGTTATTGAAGGTCACAGATATGATTATCCCAAATGAAACCGAAACAGAAATTTTAACAGGGATCAAAGTGACGGATGAAGCAAGTCTAAAAGCAGCCGCGGATCATTTACATCAGTTAGGAATCGAAGCGGTGATCATTACGATCGGCAGCAAGGGTGCTTTTTACGACGTTCAAGGACGCAATGGGATCATTCCAGCTTTCAAGGTTAATGCAGTAGATACTACTGCCGCCGGCGATACCTTCATCGGTGCCATGAGCAGCGTCTTGGAAAAAGACTTCAGTAATTTAGAAGAAGCGATCAAATATGGCAACAAAGCCTCTTCAGTAACGGTTCAACGCTTCGGCGCACAACCATCTATTCCATACAAAAACGAATTGAACTAACGAAAGGATCTTTATCATGAAAAAAAGCAAAGTCATCAACTCAGATATTTCACGCGTGATCGCACAAATGGGTCATTTTGATCAATTAAGTATTGGCGATGCCGGCATGCCGGTCCCAATGACAACGGAAAAAATCGATTTAGCAGTAGATAACGGCATTCCTAGTTTTATGGATGTGTTAAACAATGTGTTGGAGGAACTAGCGGTTCAACGAATTTATTTAGCAGAAGAAATTAAAACCGAAAATCCTGAAATGCTGAAAAAAATTCAAGCACGCTTACCTGAAACCCCTGTGACATTTATTCCTCATAGCGAGATGAAGGCTGCCTTGCATGACAGCAAAGCGTTTATCCGGACGGGTGAAATGACCCCATACGCGAACATTTTATTGGAAAGCGGCGTCGTATTTTAAACACCGCAATGAGGAGGAAATAGCATGAACACAACAGCGATCTTGATCGGCTTAGGTCCGTTACTAGGTTGGGGGCTTTATCCAACCATTGCATCAAAAATCGGCGGACGCCCCGTCAATCAAATATTAGGCTCGACTTTAGGCACATTGATTTTTGCCTTAGTCTTTGCGATCGTCAACGGGATGGGACTTCCGACTGGAATGGATCTGATCTTCTCGATCCTTTCAGGTGTGGGCTGGGCCATTGCTCAAATCATTACCTTCCAATCCTTTACCTTGATCGGCTCATCTCGGGCGATGCCGATCACAACAGCCTTCCAATTGCTGGGGGCTTCCTTGTGGGGAGTCTTTGCTTTAGGTGACTGGCCAGGTGCCAGCGCGAAATTATTAGGCGGCTTTGCCTTAGTTTTGATTATCCTAGGTGCTTGGATGACGGTGTGGACGGAAGAAAAGACACAAGAAAAAGCCAGCATTTTGAAAAAAGCCGTACTATTACTAGCAGTCGGCGAAATCGGTTATTGGGCATACTCAGCTGCACCGCAAGCAACTAGTATCGATGGGATGCACGCCTTCTTGCCGCAAGCGATCGGCATGCTTTTAGTGGCGCTGGTCTACTCTGTGATTTTAAGTGTGAAGGACAAAGAGAAATCTGCGTTGACCGAAGCAGTTTCTTATAAACATATTTTTTCCGGCTTCTTTTTCGCCTTTGCAGCCTTGACCTATTTGATCTCTGCACAGCCGAACATGAATGGATTAGCAACCGGCTTCATCCTATCCCAAACTTCCGTGGTTCTCGCAACCTTAACCGGGATCTGGTTCTTAGGACAAAAGAAAACCAAAAAAGAAATGACGATTACGATCATCGGTTTGGTGCTGATTTTAGCAGCCGCTGCGATGACGGTAATGATCTAAAGCTGTCGATTTTCGACAGCTTTTTTTCGCAGAAATGTTTTTAAAGAAATCGAAGCGGATCATTTTTATGAAAGCTATGGGGAATTCAAAAAAAGCGCTTTATAGGACATTTTGAGCTAAAATAGCATAAGAGCTTTTGTTTTAGAAAGAGTAGGAAGAAGGAGAGGTTATGAAGCTAACCATTTCATTAGACATTCTGGAGGAGGCTTTTTATTATGTGTCACCAATGAAGCCTGTGTCCACTGTGCCTTTGATCTATGCGACTTTTCTGATAGAAAAATCCCAAGTGGCATATACGACAGATAATAAGCCCAAGTTCATACGAAAAATTGAACGCTTATTTAAGGCCGCGTTTCACGAGATTATTCAAGAAAATCAAGCGTATCGCGAAATTCTTGATCAAGACCAGCTTTTGCCGCTGGAAGAAAACCTAGCCCAACAAAGTCAGTTGATCGAATCTGTAAAAGCAGCGATCCAAAAATATCCAGAATTGAATTTGATTCGCTTAGATCTTGCGGGCAGTTGGCCTGTCTTCCAAACAGAAGCTGGTCATTTAGATTTAACAGAGTAATATGAAGTATTAAGTTGAAAGGATGAAAGAAATGGACATGACTTATTTTGAAGGACAAACTGCTTTTTTAGAGGATTATCAAAAAGTTGCAAAGACAGGATCGATCGATTCGGAGCAGGTGATCGATAAAGTAATGGAGCAATTAAATAAACCAACACCAGACGATAATTTGTATTATATCCTGCCTGGTGAGGATACCGCTAATGGACTGGCGGTCAGATTTCCGTTTCGCAAAGAATTGATCGCGATGGATAATGAAGCGACTGTTTCCACTCAGTTTTTCTATGAAGGTTCACCTTACGAATATGAAGTTGCTGAAGATGAGCAGCTATAACCCCACTGACTTTCAAGTTTATCAGAGCTTGAAGGTCTTTTTTTTTTATAGCAGAGCATTTATTGAGTAGGAAATAGTATGGTTTAGTTTCAAAAAAAAAATAACGAGACTTATTTTTGAAACTATTTTGGCTTTAAAAAGCGATATAGTTGTGACAAATAGAAAGTGAAGAATTCTATAACGGGTATACTTTACTTTCTAAAAGCAATGATTTTTTGTTTAAAAAAGGGTTACTCCCAAATAAATCACGATTTATTTGAGAGAACTAAGCTTATATCTATTTAAAAGAGGTCTTAATAATGGAAGAGAAAATGATGGAAAAGAAACGGTATAAAATGTACAAAAAAGGAAAACGTTGGGTAATTGCTCCAATTATTTTTTTTGGAACAGTTGGAGGCTTGATGATTGTTACAGCGCAACCACAATCAACACATGCCGCCGAAATTGAGGTAGCCAAGGATAGTGAGGGATCGAATACGTCAGAAGTAAGTAATGATAAACAGGTTGAACAAACTGAAACAACACCTGTTGAAAGTCCCGCTATTCAAGAGCAAACCACCGATTCAGCGTCAGTTCCTGTTGAAGCAGCTCCTAGTACGTCCGATAATACGCAAGCTGATGAAGCTTCACAACCAACGGTGGATTCAACTGATAAAAGTATCAGTGATGGTGAAATTAACAACAATAATGAAAAACAAAGTGAAGCGGCTTCTACTAATCCAAGTAGTTCAACAGCCGCCGCAATTACTGGAAATACAGCAGTTGAAACAGACAGTCAAGCAATCGCAAAGCAAACGAGTTCAACTTCATCAGAAAATATACAGACAGTGGTCAAGACTAATGCTGCTAGCAAAAACGCCTCTGTTGCTGACAAACCAGTTTCAGAGAATCTAACAAATGCTGCTAGTACTGCTTTAACAGACGAAAAAAAGGTCGCAACGGCAGATGCTAGTTCTGATCCAATAAGCTTTCCCGGAACAGTTAATTTAAAAGTTTATATGAAATCCAATAATAGTGTCACTGACGCGGGAAGTGCATCTATTTCTCTCAGCGATTCTGATTTATTAGCTTTAGATCAGCTGACTTATGGCAAATTAATGACATTGGCTTTAACTAATGGAACAGATTCCAGTGGTAAGATGGATCTTATTCGCGTAATTTCTATTTTCTCTTCCTATAATAATGGAATGATGACTGCAGAAGATGCGATCAAACAATTGGGGATTGCGTGGCCTGGCGTCTCTTATTCTAATAAGGAAAGCCTTGACTACACCGTAAATAATTTTTTTTCACAATTAAAAGGATATACGATCAATGATCTTGAATTGAATAAATTATTAGATCAACATGTTAATTTAACAAGTATAGGTACTGATTATTATGTTGCAGATCCCTTTTATGTTCCATTTATTCTGAATAATTTTTCGGCGACTATCCATTATCAATATGCTGACGGGACTCCTGCGGCGGAGGATCGGATTATTACAGGCTATAAAGGGCAACCCTCTGTTACGATCGACAGTCCTGCTATTGAAGGATATACACCTGATCAGTCGCAGCTGAGCATTAATTTTTCTAAAGCGGAAAACTTAGAATACACGGTTACTTATGTGAAGGAAGCAGCCAAAAAAGCTGATGTCACTATCCATTTTGTGGATGCTAGTGATCCAACGAATGAGTTAAAAACATCAATTGTCTTATCGACTCAAGAAGTAGGAAGTACGATAGATTTAACAAAAGTGGGTTTAAATACTACGGTAGATGGCTACACTTTGCAAAATAAGCTAAATGATCAGTATATCGTTAAAGATAAAGGCGAAAATGAGATTTACTTACTCTATATTAAAAACTTAACTGAAATGGAAACTAAAAAAGTCACTCGAACGATTCATTATCAAAGTACAGATGGTTCAAAAGTTTCAAAGGATGTGGTACAAACTATAACATTCACTCGTCAAATTACTAAAGATGGACTTAGTGGTGAAATCTTATCAATCGGAGATTGGCAATCAGATCAAACGGAGTGGGCTGCAGTAAAAACACCAGAGATAAAGGGCTATACTGCAAATACTCCAGAAGTACCGACAGAGGCGGTCACCCAAGGAATGGAAAATCAAATGGTCGAGGTTGTGTATACTCCACAGAAAACAGCTATTACTTCTCACGATGGCGAAAAACCAACTACATCAAAAGAAGATACAAACATATCAGAGGGCAAAAAAGCGAAGGATTCTAATTTAGAGCAACCAAAAGTAGATTCATTAGTAATGCCAACAAAATCAAAGGATCAAACAACAAGTGAAATAACTCAACCTGCAGCAGGTGACACGAATAAAAAACAAGCAGCTGCGATGCTCTCGGCTAACGCTCAGGAAACAACTGAAAAAAGCTATCCTAAAACAGGAGAAAATACGAATTTGTCGTCACTTTTAGCAGGGATTGGTGTATTGATAATAGCAGGTATTGGTGCAGCATTCAGGGCTATGACACGTAAAAATTAAATCAGATTAACGAGTTAATCGAATTATTAGGCGACAATAGATCACTATTTTATTAAAGCATCAAACAGCCGAACGACTTTTCAACTATCAATCATGATAGTAC
>Ga0153985_1000383_pt1 | contig 11994 bp, 10 predicted proteins | sample TSGA069MetaG_FD_104715 | JGI IMG/M metagenome (GOLD analysis project Ga0153985, IMG submission 104715) | Attine ant fungus gardens microbial communities from Georgia, USA - TSGA069 MetaG | ecosystem: Host-associated > Fungi > Mycelium > Unclassified | place: USA: Georgia, Alexander Wildlife...
CCTTCGCTACAACGCCGAACTTGTTGCGTCGATTCGTCAGCAGTATCCGCAGCTGGAGATTTATTTACCTCAAGAAAATGCCGCGATCAATGATAAGTCCGCCTACGCGGATAGCAAAATGATCGCGTTGGCAGATACCGAAAAAGTACTAGAAAGTGATTTGATGATTGCATTGCTGGATGGTTTAACCATCGATGCTGGGGTTGCCTCTGAGATCGGGGTGGCTTATGCAAAAGGTATTCCTGTTTTAGGGCTTTATACGGATAGTCGCCAACAAGGTGCCGACAATCAGCAAAAGCTGGCAGCATTACAAACCGTTGCGGAAAATCAGTTCCACTATGTCAATCTTTATACGGTGGGTTTGATCAAGCTAAACGGTGAGATTTATTCCTCTGAAGCAGCCCTTTTAGCTGGCTTAGCAGACTATCTTTCGGAGGACAACTAAATGGGGCAAAATTATCAGCGACTGCAAAAGGTATTCACTATTTTCGGTATTCTCGTGTTTTGTTTTTCTTTGTGGGAATTTTTCCGTGGCGTCTATCCGCAAACACAAGGACTGATTTTCTTGGGTCAAGCCTTACTTGGGATTTTATTGATCTTTGTCCCAGAAATGAGTAAAAAGTTCTTAAAAATCCAGCTACCAAATGCCACCGTCTACTTTTATTGGTTTTTCTTGCTGATCTCCGTATTCATGGGGACGATCTTACATTTGATCGAAACCATTGCTTTCTGGGATAAAATTCTGCATGCGGTAAGCCCAATGGTCTTGACGGCTGTAGGCTATGGATTGATCTGTCTCTTACTAAAAGAAGTGCCCGTTTCAAAAGTTTCGCCTTGGTTATTTTTACTGATGGGCTTTGCTTTTGCTGGCTTGTGTGGTGTTTTCTGGGAGTTTTGGGAATTCATCTGCGACTCTGTTGGTGGAATGAATCTCCAACGTTATGCAACCTTAGATGGCACCCCGTTTATTGGTCGTGAAGCATTGATGGATACGATGGGCGATTTACTAACCAACACGATTGGTGCTGCTTTGATGGGCGTGATCGCGTATGTTCAAGGACGAGGCAAACCTGATTACTTTGAAAGTTATCGGATTAAAAAATTATCATAACCAACCTTTAAAAGCTTGTTGAAACCATCGTTTTTCAACAAGCTTTTTTCTTTTGTTCTTTTATTGATAAAGAAAAATTAATAAAAATACTTAAATAACACATCTTATTTTTATGGATTCGCTGTCTAACAAGGTTCGACCTTCCTTACACTTCCCTATAGAACGGTTACAACTACAAGAAAATTCCCTCGTTTAATCATTTTTATTTCCCCAAAAAACCATGGTCTGTTATAATTACATTATTCATTTGACATTGCGTCAGTAAAGGAGAGGCTTATGGTTCTAACAGTGTTTTTTATTTTATGCTGCTTGATTTTTTCATCGATCACCTATGCGTTCTCTAAAGATGCCCGAAAATTTGTCCAACCTTTATCAATCAAGATTATTTTTATCGCATCAGCTATTATTGCGGTTTGGACGATGTTCTTTTCAATGGTTGCATTTGTCGCTTGGGTCATCTAAAAAAACATTCTTGCCAGTTGCGGCGTTTTCGCTGCATTAGCAAGAATGTTTTTTTGTGACTAGAAAAGTTTGATTTGATTCAAAGGCCAAAAACGCAGCAGCACTTTCCCTTCCATTTGATCTTCTGTTACAACCCCGAAACTGCGACTGTCCCGAGAGATCAAACGATTGTCTCCCATCACAAAATAGCTGCCTTCAGGAACCGTTACCGTGAAATCATCGGTAAAGTGTTCGGCACCAGCGGCGATTTGCTGAAACATTTCGCGATAAGAATATTCGTCTTGTAATTGATCGTCCGCAAATTTCTCTTTAAAATCATCTAAATAGGGTTCTTCGTATACTTCTCCATTGATTGTTAGGACATCATCTTTCATTTCAATGGTATCACCGGGTAAACCAATCAGCCGCTTGACAGCGATTTTGCTTGGATCATCTGGTTCAACACATATCACGATGTCTTGGCGGTCATATGAAGAAATTTTTGATGCAATCAAACGCTGCTTATCGGCCAAAGTTGGATCCATAGAATGGCCACTGACTTGAACTGGCGTCAGGACAAACAAACGGATGAGAACCACGGCGACGATAAAGAAAAGCAGTAACCAATTCTCTTTTAGGATTTTTACCATAGCTGCTCTTTCGCTCCTTTACTGCATCTTTTGTCATTATCAAAGCTCGTTTCTGGCATTCTGACAAAAGATATCTTCCTCAATCTTACGTGGAATTTTTACATTGAGCAAGAGAAATCATCGATTTTTAAAAAAATATGACATTTCTAGTGGCCATAAAGAACCTTTTACGTTCGATCACGACTCAAGAAAGCAAACACATCTTTTCGACTTAGACTCCCTACGAGTTTCTGCTCTTCTTCAATCACTACCGTGTCATGAGTTGCAAATAAGGTATACAACTCATTTAAAGTAGTAGATGCAGCGATTTGAGGAGCCACTGGGTTGACTTCATCGCTGAAAAAGTTCATCCGCATCAAATCCCCTGCTGTGACCAGTTTTGCTTCGTCTTCACCGGTCTCTTCAAAAAAGCTTTTCACAAAAGCAGTTTTTGGTTGCGAGACAATCACTTCCGGTGTATCACATTGGACGATCTTCCCTTGATTCATGACAGCAATGCGCGTACCTAGTTTTACCGCTTCTTTCATGTTATGCGTGACAAAAATAATCGTCGTCCCAAGCTCTTGGTGCAAATCGAGGACTAACTCCTGTAAGGAATTTCGAGAAATTGGATCAAGAGCACTAAAGGGCTCGTCCATCAGAATAATTTCTGGGTTAGCAGCTAACGCTCTTAAAATCCCGATCCGCTGCTGTTCTCCTCCTGACAACTCTTTAGGCATTCGATGGCGGTATTGCTCTGGGTCAAGTTTGACCTGTGTCAGCAAACGATCCACGGCTTCTGAGCGATCTTTTTTCGACCACCCTAACATCTCTGGGATTACTTCAATATTTTGCTTCACATCCATTGTCGGAAACAGGGCGATTTGTTGGAGAACATACCCCATTTGCCAACGCATTTTTTGGATATTGTATTCTTTGATTCGTTTTTCTTTGAAGTAAATATCGCCATCCGTTGGTTCTGACAACGCGTTGATCATCTTCAAAGTCGTCGTTTTCCCACTCCCAGAAGGACCGACCAAAACAAAGATTTCCCCTTTATTGATGCTCAGATCTAATTGATCGATCACTATTTTTTGATCAAACTTTTTACTGACGTTTTTAAATTCAATAATTGGTGTCATTCTTGTCCCTCCTTAATTAATCCTTCATCTATCAGGAAGGTACGCGCGACTTCTGCTGGATTTTTTCCTTCGACATTGACCTGATAATTCATTTCACTCATTTGTTCTTCGGTGATTTTACCTGCCAGCTTTTCCAATGCACGGACGACTTCTGGATGTTCCTTGGCAAAGGCTTCTTTCATCAAAGGCGCTCCTTGATAAGGTGGAAATAGTTCTTGATCGTCTTCTAGAATAACTAAGCCATATTGACGCAATTCACTGTCCGTGGAATAGGCATCCAGTAGATTGATGTCGCCATTATTGATGGCTTGATAACGCAATGCTGGTTCCATACTTTGGACACTTGGAAAATCTAGCCCATAGAGTTCTTGGATGCCCGCATAACCGTCCGTCCGATCAATGAATTCGAGGGTAAAGCCGGCTTTGATTTGATTTTCGATTTTCTTCAAATCAGAGATCGTGGTTAGTCCATTTTCCTCAGCAAATTCTTTTTTCACAGCCAACGCATAGGTATTTTGATACGCCATCGGCTGAAGCAAGGTCATCTCAAACTGATCCTTTAACAGATTGACTGCTTCGGTATAGGTTTCGTCAGAGTCAAGTTTTTGACTAGCGGTTTTTTCCGGTACATCCACTAAACTCTCCAACACAGTTCCAGTAAACTCTGGATAAATTTCGACTTGGTCATTGTCTAAAGCACTGAATAAGAAAGAAGTTTTCCCAAAGTTAGGTTCCAATTCAACCTGTGCATCAGGATCTTCTTGCTCTATCAATTCTTTGTACATGTTGATCAAGATATCAGGTTCAGACCCTAACTTCCCAGCTATGGTAATGGTTTTCGGCGCGAAAAATCCGCTCTGTGAAAAAGAAACGCCGCCAATCAGCAAGATGATCGCTGCCAGCGTAATCAAGGTATAGCGCGGTTTCAGGTGTTGTAGATAACGGATCAACGTACTGAAAATAATAGCCAGTAAAGCAGACCCGATCGCGCCGATCAACGTTAATTCAGGGGCATTCCGATCGATCCCCAACAAAATAAAGGAACCTAGCCCACCAGCGCCAATCAGAGCGGCTAAAGTCGCTGTTCCGATGATCAAGACCAACGCCGTGCGAATCCCCGAAATAATGACAGGCAAGGCAATCGGCAATTCGACTTTGATCAATCGGCGCATCCGAGACATACCAAATGCCGCCGCAGCTTCTTCGATTGATGGATCGATCTCCGAAAGGCCAATATAGGTATTTTGAAAGATCGGCAATAACGCATAAATAACTAGTGCGATCAACGCAGGCGGCGTTCCGATCCCCACAAATGGAATCAATAAACCTAACAGTGCCAGTGATGGAATCGTTTGTAGCACACTCGTTATTTGTAGGCCGACTTCCGCTGCCCGTTTATGATTAACCAGCCAAATGGCTAACGGGACAGCAATAACGATCGCCACCAGCAGCGCAATGATCGACAATGACAAATGCTCAAAGACAGCTGTCAGCAATTCCCCTTTTCGCTCATTCAACGTTTCAAAAAAAGTATTCATCTTTTCATTCCTCTCCTACTCCATAAGAACAGTATAATCGAAGTGCGAATTTCCTCCAAACAACAAGCAAGGGGAACTTTTTTGTCTTATGTTGAGCGGCAAAAAAACGACGGCTGCCAATGAAACGGCAACCATCGTTTTGCATTTATCCATTTTTTATCTTTTTATTCCTCGGTAATTGGCGTATTTTCAAAAACCAGCTGTTCGTTCAATAATTCGATCGTGACTTGGGTCTTTGGTAAGACTCTGCCAGCAACGATTTCTTTTGCCAACGGGGTTTCGACTTCTCTCGTGATAAACCGACGGAGAGGTCGCGCACCATACGCTGGCTCATAAGCATTTTCAGCGATCCAGCGTTTGGCTTCTTCAGTGATCGTCAACAGTATATCTTGAACTTCCAGTCGTTGTGAAAGCTGTGCGATGATCTTGTCGACGATGCCTGTCACATCGTTTAGACTAAGCGGTGTGAACAAAATCGTGTCATCGATCCGATTTAAGAATTCTGGTTTAAAATGCCCTCTCAAGAGATTACGGACATTTTCAGCAACGTTTTCTGGGATCGTCCCTTCTGCGGTCACGCCAGCTAGCAAGACTTGAGAGCCGATATTGCTAGTCATGATCAAGACTGTATTTTTGAAATCAACGACTCGCCCTTTTGAATCTGTCAAACGGCCATCATCAAGCACTTGTAATAAGATATTGAAAACATCAGGATGGGCTTTTTCGATCTCATCCAATAAGACGATCGTGTATGGATTGCGTCGAACAGCTTCAGTCAATTGTCCACCTTCTTCAAATCCTACATAGCCTGGAGGGGCACCGACTAAGCGAGACACCGAATGTTTTTCCATGTATTCGCTCATATCGATCCGAACCATATGCTCTTCTGAATCAAAGAGGTTGACCGCCAACGCTTTCGCTAATTCGGTCTTACCGACGCCGGTCGGACCTAAGAACAAGAAGGAACCTAATGGTCGATTTGGATCTTGCAGGCCAGCTCGTGAACGAATGACGGCATCACTGACGGCATCGACGGCTTCGTCTTGTCCGATCACTCGTTGATGCAAGGTCTCATTTAATTTCAACAGTTTTTCCCGTTCGCCTTCCACTAATTTCGCAACAGGAATCCCTGTCAAACGTCCAACGACTAGGGCAATCTCATTTTCGGTCACTGATTCTTGGACCATCCGAATGCCTTCATCTTGATTTTTTTCTTCCAGTTCAGCTAGTTCTTTTTCCAGTTGTGGAATCGTCCCATGACGAAGAACAGCTGCCCGTTCCAAATCATAGTTATTTTCAGCATCTTCCAACTCATGCTTGGCTTTATCGATCTCTGCCCGTTTGTTGGAAACTGCATTGACTTCTTCTTTTTCCGTTTCCCACTGCATTTTCATGGTATTGACTTCTTCACGCAATTCCGCCAATTCTTCTTGTAAAATGCCTAAGCGTTTTTTCGATGCATCATCGGATTCCTTTTTCAATGCGGCTTCTTCGATCTCAAGTTGCATCAAACGACGGGTAACTTGGTCGAGCTCAGTAGGCATCGAATTCATTTCCACCCGAATTGTGGCACTCGCCTCATCGATCAAGTCAATGGCTTTATCTGGTAAAAAGCGGTCCGTGATATACCGATCAGATAAGGTCGCCGCAGCAACAAGCGCGTTGTCATGGATGTTGACGCCATGATGGATCTCGAACCGTTCTTTCAAGCCACGTAAAATCGAAATCGTGTCTTGAACGGTTGGTTCCTGTACCAGCACTTTTTGGAAACGACGTTCCAAAGCTTTATCCTTTTCCATGTATTGACGGTATTCATCAAGGGTGGTTGCGCCAATCGTATGCAATTCTCCCCGTGCCAGCATTGGTTTTAGTAAGTTTCCAGCATCCATGCTGCCTTCCGTCTTACCAGCACCTACAATATTGTGGATCTCATCAATAAAGAGAATGATCCGTCCATCGGCTTTTTTCACTTCTTGTAAGACAGCTTTCAAACGCTCTTCAAATTCACCTCTGAATTTAGCACCTGCGATCAAGGCACCCATATCCAGAGAAAAGATCGTTTTGTCTTTTAGGTTTTCTGGGACGTCTTTTCGCACGATCCGTTGTGCCAATCCTTCAACGATGGCTGTTTTACCAACCCCTGGTTCACCAATCAAAACGGGATTGTTTTTTGTCTTCCGAGAAAGGATGCGAATCACATCGCGAATTTCTTCGTCTCGTCCGATAATTGGGTCCATTTTTCCGCTGCGGACTTGTTGCACCAGGTCAACGCCGTATTTTTCTAATGCTTTGTATTGTTCTTCTTGATTTTGTGAGGTCACACGATCCCCTCCTCTTAATGTTTCGATCGTTTGCTTGATTTCTTTCGCAGTGATTCCTTGTTTCTTTAAATACACCGTCAATGGATGATTTTTCAATTTCATCAACGCATAAAGGACGATTTCTGTGGAAAGATACTCGTCTTGAAATTCATTTTTTAATTGATCTGCCTCAGACAAAAGATGAAACAGATTTTGACTCATAGATTGACCATAACGAACATTTCCTCCTTCAACCGAAGGCAGTTCATCTAATAGTCGGTCGACTTCTTTTTCAAAAGCATCGACATCGAGACCTGTGTCCGTGTAAAAATTGCGGCCGAATTGATTGGCTTGCAATAAAATCTTCCATAAATGCGGAATATCAATTTCTTGATGGTGACGGGTCATGGCAATCTGCTGGGCTTCAGCGATAGCACTTTGTAATGTAGTCGTCATTTTTTCTGGGTTCATACTTTTCCCTCCCAAAATGGTAGTCAGAAAAAAGTACGCTGCAAGCAGTATCCTTTTTTCTACTCTTCTATTATACAACGTTGGTCAGTAATGGTCAAAAGTTTTCCCTCGAACATCAAGATTTTTTTCAGTATTCTTTCATGAAAATTGACAGATGGGAAGCAGCAATGGTATGCTAGGTCCTGATTGGTCAGGAACAATCGATTTTCCTGATCGTTTTGATCGCTCTTTGGCGATTTTTATTCAGTAAGATTATCTACTTAGCTGTAACGTCTACTGTTTACAGCTTTTTTATATGGAGGAAATGATGTTAACATTAACGAATATTAGCCAACAATTTGGCGACAAATTGCTTTACGAAGACGTTTCCGTTCAAATCAACCGTGGTGAAAAAGTCGGTTTGATTGGACGGAATGGCGCTGGCAAAAGTACTTTAATCAAAATCATTACAGGAGAAATTCTCCCCGATGATGGCTTCGTCCAATTTCCGAAAAATTTGAAAATGGGCTATTTGGATCAATACGTCAATGTTGATGAAACGCAATCGATCCGTGATTTTTTGCGCTCTGCCTTTGCAGAAGACTTCGAAAAAGAGCAACAGATTGCCGATCTTTATACTTCTTATGGCGAAAGCCTCGACGATAAGCTTTTAGAAAAAGCGGGCGAATTGCAAAATCAATTGGATCAAGGAAATTTCTACCAAATGGATACATTGATCGATGATTTAGCAGAAGGGTTAGGTATTTCGGTTCTCGGAATGGATACCCCCCTCGCTTCTTTAAGTGGTGGTCAACGCTCAAAACTGATCTTGGCAAAAATGCTGCTAGAAAAACCCGACATGCTGATTTTAGATGAACCGACCAACCACTTAGATGATGAGCACATCAAATGGCTAGTTGAGTTTTTACAGGACTTTACTGGTACCTATTTAGTCGTTTCTCATGATCGTCAATTCCTTAACGAAATCACGACCCATATCATTGATATCGAATTTGGCAAGCTTTCTAAGTATACGGGGAATTTAGACAAAGCATTAAAACTAAAAACGCTGCAAAATGAAAGCTATATGAAGCAATACGAAGCACAACAAGAGCATATCAAGAAAACCGAAAGCTATATTCGTAAATACAAAGCTGGTTCTCGTTCAACAATGGCAAAGAGTCGTGAAAAGCAGTTGGCAAAAATTGATCGTTTGACCCCACCACAAGATGTCCCTAAACCCCATTTAGGATTTGATTTGGCACCAATCGTTACCACCTTGGCCTTGGAAACCACCAATCTAGTCATTGGATACGACCAAAAGCCCTTACTCTCCCCGATCAACCTAACGATCCGCTATGGCGAAAAAATTGCTATACGGGGATTTAATGGGATCGGTAAATCAACATTGATCAAAACAATTCTTGGTGTGATCCCAGCAATTGAAGGGGCCGTTTCTTACCCACAGCATACAAAATTCAATTACTTTTCTCAAGACCTTGACTGGGAATATCCCTTGCAGACCCCTCTTCAATACCTTGAGGATCTTTTTCCGAAGGCCACCAACAAAGAATTGCGACGGCAACTTTCTCGGGCAGGTTTACCTAGCCAATTAGCCCAGGAAGAATTGAAGCTATTAAGTGGTGGTGAACAGACAAAAGTCAAACTAGCCGAAATGATGTTGATCAAAAGTAACTTCTTGATTCTTGATGAACCGACCAACCATATCGATCAAGATACGAAAAACAATTTGGAAGAAACCCTGGCGGCCTTTCCTGGAACAGTTTTGATTGTTTCCCATGAAGGCGAGTTTTATGAATCCTTTGTTGATCGAATCATTGATTTGAAAGACTAAAAAAAACACGCTTATCCTCTATTCGAAGATAAGCGTGTTTTTAACTTTCCACTTTTTCTTTTCTTAATTCAGTCAACTCTTGGCTAATATCTTTGCGTTTTTCTTTCATTACATAAGCAAAACCAATTATGAAGGGCCAAATGAATGTTGCTAAACGGTACAGTAGCATGGAAGACGCAGCATCGACCGTGCCAACTAATGGACCAAAAAGCAGCATATAAATAAATTCAAATGATCCGATCCCTGCCGGTGTTGGAATCACCCCGGACAAGACGACGGCAAAACTGATGAAGGATAACGTCAACAAGAAATCGATCTCTGGATGCTGCACAACAAGAATCACATAAGGAATCACATACCAAGGCAGCATCTTCAAAAGATTCCACAAATAGATGCGCAAGAAAGCGGTGCGGTCGGTAATAATCGCATTGACTGTTTCTCGTAAAGAATAAATTTGGGTGTTGCATTTGTCAACGATTCCTCTTAATGTCGCACTTTTGAACAGCTTATTGCTGACGATCACGAAAAAGACTTGAATGTTGATGCTGACCGAAAGTGCTAACAAAGCGGCAATGATCAAAAAAACGAGTACGATCCCCGCTAAAATTACCCAAATCATATTGGGTGCATTGTCATAGAATAGCGAAAATTGAATGATCAACCCAGCGATTGCATAAGTCAATATGGCGAACTTATACATCACCATGTGTAAGGTGGTGACCCCAACGCCCTGTGACAACTGCAAGCCATTTTTACGGTAAAAATTCACCTCTGAGATTAAGGTGCCTGCCCCAAACGTCACAATCCGATAAAAACCACTGTAACAGACGGTCAGAAACCCCGCCTTGGTTGTGAATTCCGGTTGGAAAGTCACGGCAATCTCTTTGACTGTTCGTCCTTCAATCACTAGGTACAATGTGCCAAGCCCCATAACCAGTAAGACGACGAGAAAGCTGGTCTCTCTTAGCCCCGCCAAAATATCCATCATCGAGTTACGGACAAAAAAATACATCACACCCAGAATCCCTACTAGTAAAAGTAAATTAAGGGCGAACTTCACTTTAGTTTTCATATTAACTCCTTGCTTGTTATACCGAATTTATGCAAAAAAGACCATCAGCAGGATAGCAAAAACGGTGCCAAAAGCAAAAAAGAGGTGAAACTTCTTCTTTCTTGTTTTGTGGCGAAATACGCGTTGCGCAATTAAACCGCCTAATCCTCCACCAATCGCCCCCATAAAAAGGAGATTTGCTTCGGGAACCCGCCAACCTTGTTTCACTGCCTGATATTTATCATACCCCATCAGACAGAAAAGATAAAGATTGACTGCAATTAAATAAAACCACAATGGATTGTAAATCAGTGCATTCATCCATTTCCTCCATATGATTGATCGTAGGGATCATTATTTTGATTCTTGTGCTTCTTCAGGTACCAGCATCGTCAAACCATGTTTGATAACTTTCATCTCAATCGGTAGATCATCCGTTGGGTCGCCATCGGTTCGAGTATGAACCGTTTTTTCTTTGGCCTTTATTGAGACCTTTGCGGCAGTGAAATATTCAACACTTGGTACTTTGGCAATTCTACCACGAATAATTCTTGGTAAATACAAAATAAATCGTAAAATATTCAGTTTTGGCAAAAGAATGATATGAAACAATCCGTCATCAGGCTTTGCTTCTTCATCGAAGTTCTTAAACCCACCTGCTGAATTCGACATGACGATCGTCAGTAATTGAGTTTTCCCCTGCCATTTCCGTTCGTCAGCAATGACTTCTAATTTGTATTGTTTCTTTTTGATCAACAGATGAATGAACCGTTTCATAAACGCTAACGGCCCATATTGCTGTTTTTCTTCTTGGGAAGTGGCTGCGGCGGTATCTGCCAGAAGACCAATGGTCATGGTCGAGATCATGACTTGATCATTGACCGTCCCGTAGTCGATCGATCGCTCAACCCCCGTTAAGATCGTCTCGAAGGCCTCTTCGGGCTTCACCGGTATCCCCAACATTCTGGCAAAATTATTTACGGTTCCACCAGGAATGATGCCGACCTTCAACTCATCTAACTTTTCTTTAAAGGTTTGCAATCCATGATGGATCGTCCCATCTCCACCAATGATCACAATCGTATCGACTGCGTGTTTTTCGGCAGCCTCTCGAACGTCTTTGGGATCCACGTCTGGATTTGAGGCCTGCAAGAACGCTTGATGCTCTTCGCCTTGTTCTTTCACATAGGCTTGGAATTTTTCTGCTGTTTCTTTTGCTTCACTTTTCCCCGCTGTATCATTGTATAAAACGAGAATTTTCATCCTATTCACATCCTAAAAAGGCCGGGTCTTACGCAAGACCTGCGTGAAGAGTTCCCAGCCCAAGAGTTTTTCATTTATTCCAACAAATCAAAAATCAACGTTTATGCTTGAGCATTCAGTTCGGCGATTTTCACAATCACATCGGTCGCTTTCATCATTGATTGTAGTGAGACGAACTCATAACGTCCGTGCATATTTTCTCCACCAGCAAAGA
>Ga0153985_1000386_pt1 | contig 11967 bp, 10 predicted proteins | sample TSGA069MetaG_FD_104715 | JGI IMG/M metagenome (GOLD analysis project Ga0153985, IMG submission 104715) | Attine ant fungus gardens microbial communities from Georgia, USA - TSGA069 MetaG | ecosystem: Host-associated > Fungi > Mycelium > Unclassified | place: USA: Georgia, Alexander Wildlife...
TCAATATGGATCAGCCACTCTGTTTGCTTAGCCAAATGATGTCCCGCCGGTGCAGTGACTTCCTTTAAACGATACGTCTGACTTTTTTGCAACGTAGTATCTGCTGGCAGCCCGTACGTTCCATCCCCTTGATCCACAAGGGTTACTGTCTTTCCAGCGCCCGTCAATTCAAAAACAGCACCTGTCAGCTTCACCTCTCCTACAGCGGATTTTTTGATCAGATTTAATGCGAGGGGCACAAACGTCTTTGTGTTTTTCCATGTAGAAACGTCCACTCTTGTCGACTCGTAGCCTGATACTGCCAGTTCATTTGTGACTTGATAATTAAACGTTTCTCCTTGATTGTTATAAAGCGGCAGTAGACGGGTTTCTTCGTAATCCGTTCCATCCTTTTCAGAAACCGCGGAAACCTTGCTTCGTTCCCAACTTGTCTGATCTTGTGCATCGGTCTCAGTAAGTTTGAGATATCCTGTTTGCCAGCTCTCCTTGCTAGTAACTGGGCTTCTGCTTATTTCAAAATAGACAGATTCTGGGCGACTTGACGTATCGCCATCGTATTCCTCCCAGACTTTTTTGATCGTCAACTCCTTCCCAGCTGCTTTGGCAGATGGCACACCAAACAATGCCTTTTGATCGGACTGATGATTCGGATAAAACACCGTTTCTCCATTCATTTGATACCAAGTATCTGGTTTAAAATCCGCTGCTTCCGTTTGAATCCGCACTTGATAATGAATTTGCAGTTCCTGTCCTTCGCCTAAATAAAGACCAGAAGCATTGAGTGTATTGTCAGATATCGTGACCTCAGGCTGCACCGTTAGAACAGCAGACCCGACACTTTTGATGGACAAGCTATTTTCTTCGTATAAAAATGGCTGCGAAATGGGGTCAGTAATCTCTCCATCAGTGACTGTCGCCGAAATATGAAGGGCTTTTTTCTCGAGATAGTCGGCAATATCCGCTGCTTCATTGGCTGACTCATAATAAAGATGCCCCTCTTCATCAGCAGAAACCATCTGTCTCATTTTGTTCTCAACATCGTCCTTTGTATACCCAGCTGTTTGATCCCCTTGCAGTTGAATCCCCAATCCGTGAATCTCAATCCCGCGCTCTTTTAACGCCATCGCCTCACCGATCGTGGCGACAAACGTATTGTTGATCCATTTAGAGTTACCGTACTGATCAGATGCAAAATACCCGTTGTAGAGATGTGAAGTATTCATCGGCTGGTCTTGAGAAAGAGAAAAGGCGGTTCCATAATAACTACCATCTGCTTGTGTATGCACTTTGGACACATGATAACTGTAGGTCGGCACGCCATCTGTTAGCAAAACGATGACTTTCTTATGTCCATTTTGCGTTGATAGCATATCCCCAGCTTGGCGTAGCCCTCTTTGGGTAAAGGTCCCCCCAGCTGCTGTTTCTGGCGTCATCGTTCGGATCGTCTCTTTGACTTCAGAAAATTTTCCTAACTGGCAGGTTTTGTTTTGGTAATTGTTACCATCACTGGAATAACCGACATAGCCCATGTAGACACTGTCTTGAATGCCGCTTCCTTCAATTTGATTCAAAAAGCGATCCACACCTTTTTTTACTTCAGTGATGCGTCCCATCTCATTCATACTCCCTGACCAATCCACTACCAACACAACATCGATCGGATCAATTTGGCGTTGAACATTCCCTCGTACATTTAGGTAGACATCAAACAGTCCTGGAGTATTCGTCTCTTTTGCAAATTTCCGTAAAGCAAAATCCGCTTCATCTCCCACACCACCATACTCAATATACGAGTTGGTCAAATTTTCTGGATCACCATTCCATGTAGCTACGCCATCCCAGGTTTCGCCTGCATCTTTGTTCCCCTGATGATTTAAGACATTGCTCTTTTCATCGATTTTCCAACTAGCTGTGGGATAGGTTCCATTCTGGTCTGTCGTATAATCTGGTTCAATCGAAGCAAAAGCCTGTGAAACGGTCGTTTTTTGATAAAGACGTTCTTGTTTAAACGGTTCAATGAGTGTTTCGTCTTCAGAAGAACTTGTCGTTGTTCCTGTTTCCTTTGTCTCTTCCTGCGTTTCTTCATTCGAAACACCTTTTGAGTCTTCATTCGACACTTGTTCCGAAGTTGACTCCGTGCCGGTTTCTGCAGCTTGTGAATCAGTTGAGCTGACTTCCACCCTATCTGAGGAAGCAGATTCTGTCGCAAGCGGAATGTCAACTATCAATTCATCCAAAGACGCCAATTTGTGCGATTCTTGATTTTCGTGATCATATTCTTCAATCTGAATCGCCAACTTCAGTTTTTTTGTTTCACTAGGTAGTTGAAACGTTACTTCTTGTTCACAGGGTGTTTGCAAGAAGTCTTGTGTTGTTAGCCAAGACTGCGCGGATTCATCCTCAATAAAAACCACCTCTTTGTTGTTCGTTTTCGTTAGCGGTTGTTCTTTTGTTTCATCAAGTGCATATAATTGCAGCCAGATGCGTTGCTGTTTGTTTTTTTGTGATAGCTGATATCGTAAAGTAAATTGATTGCCCTCCCGTTGACCTGTCAGCTTGATCTGCTCCGTTTCGGTAATAGCGATCGTATTTTCTTCTTGTGCACTTGCTGTCCCATTTGTTTGCAAACTCGAATAAATGAAAAATAATATCCCCCCTAACATACAGAAAATGAAAGAGAACCAGTGGTGTCTCTTTGTCAAAAACATAAAAAGACCTCCTTTCAAAGAATCAAAAATTACAAGCTGATGATACAAGAAAGAAGCGAAAGACACCTCTTTTTTTTATTTTCTGAAAAACAGGAAAAATTTACGCATCTGTAGTTATTCATAAATAAAAAAAGTTTTTTATTTCAAAGCGGAACCAATTAACCAACGTTATTTAATAACTAAAAAAAACTAGCGTTTTTCACATGCGATTTCTATTTTTGTTCTTTATGAGACAGCTCTGGCAAAAATTTGTCTCAGTTTTTCTAAAAAAAAGCAAAAGTTTTGAGACGTGTCTTTACACAGTAATATAAATAAGTTATTAATAAAATAAGAAGGTGATCATTTGATTGAAAAAATACTCTTAGATACCCGAGCATTAGACAAAATCGGACTCTACGGAAAACTACTATCAATTGCTCCGGGTGAATACAACATAGAGTTCGTGAAAAATCTGACCCATTTAAGTGCAACGAGATTGAAAAGTTTACTTTCCTCGATCCAAGAGGACCTGCAAAACCTCTCCCCAGTAAATCTTTCATTACATAAAAACACCCTTAGTCTCCCTAAAAATTTGATTGAATACAATCAATATCAGCAGTTTTTAGCCCAAGAAAGTATTTCTTATAAAATGTTGTTAAGTATCTTGACCAATCAAGATGAAAGTTTGCTGGCATTTTGCCAAAGAAACTATATCAGTCGTTCGACTTGTTTCCGACAAACTAAAAAGCTTCAGGATCATTTAAAGGAATTCAACGTAACCTTAAATCAATCCGCCATGACGCTTATCGGTTCAGAGATGGTGATTCGCATCTTATTGTTTAATTTTATCTGGCACATTTCTTTAGGGGATAGTTTGGTGAAGGCCTTTGACCAAGAGATCGAAGAGCTTTTTGTTACCTATGAAGGAACGAAATACAAAAGCAAGTATGAAATTGGCAAAAAAGAAGCCTTACTTCATTGCAAGATTTGTCTGTTTCGTTTAAAGGATGGTCACAAGACAAATCTTTATCAGTTAACGAACCGATCATTTATCCCCAGTGGTGAAAAGCTTGATTTCTTCTCTGCTTTCTTTATGATCATTGATTCAGCAATAGACATTCTTGAGATCAATTCTTTGTTCTTTCTTTTTTATTACTGGCCGATGCTGACTTCTGCCAAAGATGTGCGTCTTCCGATTGTAACGGATTGTTACAATCACGAAAAGCTAGAATTAAAAGAGCTGATGACTGAGTTTGAAGAACATTGCCAAAAATTTCTCTGTGATTTTGACTTCGACCATCAGTCGTTCCTTTATATGAATACATATCTTACGTTGTTGAAGTTCTGTATATTTAAGCAAAAAGTCCCCCTTTCGAATTTTTTCGAAGCAAATGTCATTAAGGATAAATACCCATTACATACGATTTTGACAAATACCATTCAAAGTTTTTGGCGTAAAATAGCAAATCGTAAAGGTTATGAGTGGTTAAAAACCTGTTATACCGATCTTGCTTTTTATCAAGCCTGTTTGCTTTATCCCATTTACATTGAAAAGGAACAAAAATATAAACTTAAAGTTGCTTTTGTCTATGTATCTAACTACTTGGTTTCCATGGAAGTTTTTAATATATGTGAACGGTTGCCCTACGTTGAAATTGAACGGATCACGCTGCCAACTGAAGAACCTTTTGACTTTTATATTTTGAGCTCACCACAGCTTTTACCCCCTTTTACAACCGAAGAAAACTCGGCAATCATTGATTTTTGTCGCTATCGTGATTTTGAAACGAATTTATGTCAGAAACTATCGAATGCTTTTAATGAAAAAATAAAAAAATTAACAGCAATTAGTGACTAAACAAACGCTTCTTTCGATGCTAACCATTTCCCTTTGGAAAAAGAATAAAAAGCTAGACAAAATCCCCCCTTGGAATCAACGGATAATTCCAAGGGGGGATTCATTATTTAATTATTTATTGATTTTACACAGACTAAATCAATCGAATATGAGTCAATGGATAATAAACAAAACGAGCATTGCCTAAAATGGCCTCTCCTGATATTGGTCCAAAGGAACGGCTATCTTTGGAGGCACGTCGATTGTCTCCAATGACAAAGTAACTATCTTTCCCTAACTTCTCAACACCTAATAAAGATTCCAAATCAAAGTCATTGGTGTAAGAGACAGACTCGTGATCATTGCTGCGGTTCTTCACTAGAAAATCTTCATCTACCGGTTCATCATCAATGTAAAGCTGATCATTGACATATTTCACTGACTCACCCGGTAAGCCAATCACCCGCTTGATATAGGTCGAACCATCCGGCAACTGGAAAACAACGACATCAAAACGTTGGATTGGCGAAATCTTCTCAATGACCACCATGTCTCCTTGTTTTAAGGTTCCTTCCATCGAATTTCCTTCAACAGGAACTGGGATCAACAAGAATGCCCGAATCAAGAATGCTGTTGCAAAAGCAATTAACGCATATTTCACTACTAGCCAAAAACGATCAACCCAGAATTTTTTCGCCTCCACACGTCTGCCTCCTCTCCAATTTTTCACTTAGTTTATTCTTCAGAAAGCAAGGACAGTGCTTTTAAATATGCTGGGTCCTCTGCTTTGAGTTTCTCCGTTACTTCTTTTTCGATCGCTTGGGCAGTGTCTGCATCGACTTCCCCAGTCACTTTTAAATCATGAGCCTCTTGAAAAGTCTTCACTGCTGCTGTCGTCTCATCATTGAAGGTATCACCACTAGTGGCATACCCTAACGCTTTAAGAAATTGATTTAGGTTATTGACTGCCGTTGATGATTGTCCAGCTTTTAAGGCATTGTCCCGTGGTAATGGCGGGAAATACGCATACTCTGGATAGTCCTCTTCATAATCCGGCATCACACCTTGATCATTGACCCAATTTTCATCCGGTGTCAGCCATTTCATGACCGTCATTTTTAATTCACTATTATCCCCCAGATCCTTCACGTTCTGAACGGTTCCCTTGCCGAAGGTTTCTGTACCAACAACTGGGATATCCGCTGATTCTTGCAAGGCTGCGGCAAAAATCTCCGATGCAGAGGCACTGCCGCCGTCGACTAAAACAACGACCGGTTCTGTGACTTTGAATCCTTCATCCAATGCTTCGCTCGCTTTGGTCTCACTGACCACCCCTTGATTGTTGGCAAACTTCACGATCGTTTGGCCGTTTTCTAAAAACATACTTGCCATGATCTGTACTTGGTCCAGCAATCCGCCAGGATTTTGTCTTAAATCCAAAACAAACGACTTTGCGCCGGCTTCTCGCAGTTCGGTGATGGTTTCTTTCAACTCAGCTGCTGTGTTTTCACCAAAGGAAGTAATATCGATACGACCGATTGTGTCATTATTTTCAGCAATTTCTCCATGGACTGTTTCGATTGGGATCACATCACGAGTGATCTCCACATCAAAGGTGTCCTGATCACGTTGAATCGTTAAGGTGACTTTCGTCCCTTTTTCACCACGAATCTTTCCCACAACTTCAGATAATTCCTGTCCTTGCGTATCTTCACCGTCTACCTTGACGATTCGGTCATTGATCCGCAGACCACTTTTTTCAGCAGGCGTATTTTTTATCGGCGCTTGTGCGACTTCTGGATAGTCTTCAACGATTGACAAGGTAGCACCAATCCCTTCAAAACTTCCAGAAAGTGATTGTTCTAAGTTATCCGCATCTGATTGGTTCAAATACGTCGTATAAGGATCATCTAGCGCATCAGTCATCCCTTGAAGGGCACCTTCTATCAAGGCATCCTCATCAACTTCTTGGTAATAATTCGCAAGGATTTGGTCATATAGCGACTGGATTTTCTCCATTCCGCTGGCTTCTGTGGTCGTTTCTGTCACCGGTTGCGTCGTCTGCTGATTTTGCTGAGCCGTTTGCCATAAATAGACACCGCCTCCTGACAAAATTGCGACACAAACGAGAGAAACGATATATCGGCTCGTCGTTAAACCTTTCATTCACAACACCTCTCTGAGAAAAAACAGCTCCGTTCTGCGGATTTTATGCAACCATACAAAACGAAGAATCGTTTTTTTATTTGTTATTTTCGAGATACTCTGCCCAGATACGATCAAAAATATCCATGGATGGCAAATAATCAACATTTAGTTCCAGATAAGAAGAGACTTCATCATAGTCATCGCTGTGCTTCGGAAACTGGATATCATGACTTGCATGAGTAGCAAAGATCTGGGCCTCATCTGTATGACTCGGTCCTTTGACTGCCATTAAATAGGTATAAAAACTTTTACGCATGTTCTTGCTCCCAATGATTTTCTAAAAAGGCTGCTCTACGGGCATGATTGCGAGCAAAATTCTCAGGATTCTTTTTATAATACTCTTGGTGCTCTTCTTCCGCTAAATAAAAAGGTTGGGCTGGTTCGATCGTGGTCACGATCGGATCGGTAAATCGACCGGAAGCCTGAAGCGCCTCTTTGCTGGCTTCGGCTTTTTTCCGCTGCTCTTCATTAAAATAGAAGATAGCCGGACGATAATTGTCGCCGCGATCTTCAAATTGACCAAAAGCATCTGTCGGATCCGTTTGCTGCCAATAGATCGTCAAAAGGTCTTCATAACTGATTTTTTCAGGATCAAAAATGATTTCCACTGCTTCAGTATGCCCTGTTTGATGGCTTTTGACTTCTTCATAGGTTGGATTTTCGGTATGTCCTGCGGTATAGCCGGAAAAAATTGAATGCACCCCTTCTAATTCATCAAAGGGTTGGATCATACACCAAAAGCACCCACCGGCAAAAATTGCTCGTTCCATTATTCATCCTCCGTTTCAGCTGGTAAATATAAACTCATTTGAATTTCATCATCCACAAGATTGATTTTGTTGGCTTTGATAAACAAGCCATTTTGCATACGGAATTGATCCAAACGTATCAAAATGATTTGTTCATCGGCATTGACATCGATCCAGTCAGGAAATTTAAAACTACGTTTGATCATTTTCATTACTTCACTGGTGGGCAGATCCAAGGTGCCGATTGATAAGCTTTTGGCTTTCAATTGAACGTTACCTTCTTCGGTCACGTAAGGATCAAAATAGAGATAGAAGGTGATAGGAAATCCTAATACTTGAAACTCTCCCGTCAACAATGCCTCATTTCTTAGCTCAAAATTATACTTGACCTCTTGATCTTTTTGAAAATCTGACAGATAAAAATCAATCAATTGGTTGACCTGGCTCTTGTTGCTGTTAACGGTCAGAACAGGACTGCCCTCCCGTTGAACAAGTTCAGCACTTTCATTTAAGCCGGTTTCTCGCTGTTGAAAAATTCTTGAAGCAAAGAAAACCGTTGTGCCTAAAAGGATACCGACCAACACTAGAAAAGCAATTTTCCAGTAGTTGATCGATTTTTTTTTCGTTGCAGCTGTTTTTTCCGGCTGCTTCGTTGATTCGCTTGGTTTCATTTTGCTTCCTCCTCTAGCAACCAATAATTTTGCGTTTTGATCACTTCATCGCGAACGGCATTCGCCATCAGTTGATACCCAAGATTATTGGGATGGAAGCGATCGCCTTCATACAAAACATTGTTTGTGATATTATTCCCGACAGTTTGCGATGAGTCAGTTGTCGTTGAAGTACTGCTTTGTGATTCGTCCGAAGCTGTCGTCGATGAATCAGATAAGCGTTCTGTGTCCGATGATTCGGCAGTTTTCTCTGATTCTCCTTCTTCTGTATCAGCAATACCGACCTCATCACTTAACCCTTTATAGAGCAAATCGTTGATAGGAATAAAAAAGGCATTGTCTTGCTGATTGACGAACGTTTCCGTTTGTTTATTCCAGTTATCAATGATCGTCTGCATATCCGTGATTTCTGGGAAATTCAGATAAAATGGATTGTAGATGCCCAAGACATAGATTGGTGCATCACTATTCAAATCGCGGATTTGAGCAAATAAGTCTTTTAAACGTTCCTGGTAATCTTCCATCGGTTCCGTAAACGTCTCAATGCTCAAGCCGAAGAAATTGCTCTGAATCACTTTTAGTACGTCGTTACCGCCGACAGTCAAGGTAATCAAATCCGCTTGACTAAGATCTTGGCGTAAGTCTTCATCGTTTTTCACTCGCTTTAAAATCTGATCGCTTCTTTCACCAGCGACCCCATAATTTTTAGTTACCAAATTGCTCAAATCATAGCGATCCTCTAGATCCCCAGCCAAAATTGGCACAAAGCCACCACGAGCTGTTTCATCACCAACCCCTTCTGTCAAGGAATCCCCAAGAGCGAGATATTCAATGGCGGATTTTTTCGAATCATTGGCTGCTAGCTTGTCCACAGGGGTCAGCAATGGTTGGGCTTTGGGAACAGTAAAATGAAACAGTAAGCTAGTTCCAATAGCTATCAATCCCACAACGAGTAGATAAGTTACTAATTTCTTCCATTTCACAGGTATTCAAACTCCTTTGTAATCTTTGCTATTTTAACAAAATTCTCATAAAATTCCTAGTCGCAATCCTTCAAACTTAAGAAAGAAAACAGCTACCTGCCAAAGAGTCGACAAGCATAGGCAGCTTCTTTTTTTGTTTTTTCTTCCTGACAGCTTGTCATACGCCAAAAAGCGATTCGTCATTAAACGAATCGCTGAAAGAAAACATGCTTTTTTATTCCGTACTATAAGTAATCGCAAAGGCACCTTTACCTGTGTGAGTGGCGATGATCGGTGTCGTGTGCAACAAGGGGATATCCAACTCGGGGAATAGTTCCGCTAATTCCTTTTGGAAACGTTCTGTGATTTCTAACCCTTCAGCATGAGAAATACCAATTTTCGTCACTTTAGGCATACTCTTCAGTTCAGCTTTTAACTCTTCAAACCATTTATTGAAGGTCTTGACACCACGTCCTTTGACGACTGGAATCAGTTCTGAATGATCAAAATCCATAATCACTTTCATGTTCAGCAAACTCGATAAAAGACCTTTGGCACGACTGATACGACCGCCTTTTACTAAGTTTTCTAACGTTGAAACGCCGATAAATAATTTCGTATGCTCCCGCACCAAATCCACCTCTGGTAAAACTTCTTCTAGTGTCTTACCGGCTTTAGCCAATTCTGCTGCCCGAATCACTTGAAAAGCCAACGCTTGGTCTGTCGTGTCACTATCGATCACAGTGACTTTGGCTTTTGATAGATGACTGGCTTGACGAGCCGCTTCCACGGTTCCGCTAAGCCCTTTGGTCATATGAATCGATAGTATTTCACTGCCATCTTTGCCTAATTCATCATATAGTTCTACAAAATGACCGATTGGCGGCTGGCTAGTTTTAGGTAATTCTTTGGCTTGCGCCATCATTTGCATAAATTTTTCTCCCGGCAGCGTTTCATCATCTGGATAAACGACACCATCGATCATTACAGATAAAGGCACGACATGGATAGCCAAAGCATCACGGACACTTGGTTCCATCGTACTGGAAGAATCTGTCACAATTTTAAGATTTGCCATCATATATTCACTCTCTCTTTAAATCAAGTCTTTTTTCGTGGTAAAATAACCACAGACCATTTATACTAAGTATAACAGAGAGAAAATTTTTTTTCATCTAATTTCGATTCGAAAGGACGGTGCCGAATGCAGCACATGAAGTTTAGTCGCAGATATTTGATCGTCAATGAAGTATTAAATGCAGTAACCCACGGGATCGGATTAGGACTGAGTATCGCAGGACTGGTCATCCTCTTAATCAAGGGGGCAAATCTAGGGTCACCTATCCACATCGTTTCCTATGCCATTTATGGGTCGATGATGATTTTGCTCTTCCTCTTTTCTACCTTATTTCACAGTTTGATTTTTACCAAAGCAAAAAAGGTCTTCCAAGTCTTTGATCATGCCTCCATTTTCTTGCTGATCGCCGGAAGCTATACACCTTTTTGCTTGCTTAGTATCCAAGGCTGGCTTGGCTGGTCACTCTTTGTCTTGATTTGGCTACTAGCAATTAGCGGCATCGTTTATAAGTCACTGACTCTTCATAAAAAAGAGACTGTCTCAAAAATCTCCACCCTGATCTACATCATCATGGGCTGGCTATGTGTCGTCGCCTTCAAACCTCTGATCGAACATTTAGGCTACTGGGGAACATTTTTACTAGCAAGCGGTGGTGTTTCTTATACTGTAGGTGCGCTATTCTATAGTTTAAAATCCGTTCGATTCATGCATGTGGTTTGGCACTTATTCGTTATGTTAGGTGCTGGACTGATGTACTTCTCCGTCTTGTTGTATACCTAAAAATGAAGCATTGCTTACAAACAAAGAACAGGAAACTTTCGCTGCAGAAAGCTTCCTGTTCTTTTATTTTCTATGATAAAATTCAAATTGATGGGGGTAACGGTTCTTTTCATCGACGATCCCATCGATCACATGATCAAGTTTCCATTGCGTCCAATCAATCTCTGGGAAATACACATCTCCGTTAAATTCCGCATCGATCACTGTACGGTACAATTGATCGCAATCGTCAATCATCGCTTCAAAAACACCCGCTCCACCAGTTAAAAAAACGGGATGCTCTTGTTGCTTCACATACGCTAAGATTTCCTCTCGGTCATGCATCACTAACGCGCCGTTGGCTTGATAGTGTGGATCACTTGTCAAAACGATCGTCGTACGCTGCGGCAGTAATCTTTTTCCCATTCCTTCAAAGGTTTTGCGCCCCATTATAATCGTATTATTGATGGTTTGCTCTTTAAAAAATTTCAAATCATTTGGCAAATGCCACGGCAACGTGCCATCTGCTCCGATCAAACCCTTTTGATCTTGTGCCCAAAGTGCGATCAACATAAAAATTACATCCCTTCTGTATAAAATGATTCCGAAATAGTAGCAGCAACCTGCAGCCGCTGCATCAGCTGAAAAGCTGATTCATGCTCAAATGGATCTTTGTTGCGCTCATCAAAGCGCAAGCCATCACAGGCTTGGTAAACAATTGTGCCGCCGCTTCTTTGGACATTTCTCGGCCATTCCCCATCGTTTAAACGCGCGTTGTTGTTTTTCAGTAAGGTCGGTATCAGGGAGATAGGAAAGAGAGCACTGCCAGCTGCGACATCAATTTCTTGTGTTTGAAAAAAGTCAGCAGCGATCTCGTTGATCAAGCACTCCGTTCTTTGCCACGTTTGCGGATGACTCGCAAACGCCCTTGCAGTTCGCCCTAGGATACAATACGTATTCTCTGGTAACGGCTGTTTGCTTATTGCCACAAGTTCTTCTGGATACGTCTCGATCCA